>Ga0326597_10000001_pt1:0-112500 | contig 757770 bp, 717 predicted proteins | sample RVTome_12_FD_203789 | JGI IMG/M metagenome (GOLD analysis project Ga0326597, IMG submission 203789) | Soil microbial communities from uranium-contaminated site in the Upper Colorado River Basin, Wyoming, United States - RVT100D185 | ecosystem: Environmental > Terrestrial > Soil >...
CGCAGATACAGAACGGAAAGTTCGTGCCCTTAGCAGAAAAGTAAGTGTAAGGCGCCAACAATTCTGGCCGTGGCCAACGGGAGTATCCTAAAAAAAAATGGCGACGAAGGGCTTCGCCGCGCGACCGGACGATGTTCCGCTCTCAGCCGAGCAAGGGCAAGCTTAGGGCTTTCACCCATGAACGATACAAGTCCTTATCGAGGGTCTCCATGTCCGTGAATCTGTCCCCGGATTTCTCCCGGCGGCTCCAACAAAGAATGGACATTGACATAGGTCGCCCCGGCTTCGAGGGCCTGTAAAAAGGATTCGAATTCTCCGGGCGCAATCCCTCTGTTCGCCGGACCCAAGACATCCGATGCCGTAAAAGTGCCTTCGAACACACCTTCTCCCGCTCCGCAAGGGGGCACAATCACCCCGGCGGGAGGGGGAAACGGCGTTCCTTCGGCCCCGCAAAACCAAACGATAATGTCGCTGTTGGTATGCCGCTCCCCAATGTGAATGTGGGCCATGAACACATCCCCTTCCATGTCTTCGTAAGACAGGCTATAATTCAATGCCCTCCGCTCGGCATTGATCACCGCCCTAAACCGGCCTTTTCCTCCCGTCGAAAATGAAGGGACTTGATCAAAACCCGAAAGCCTTGCCTTTAACTCTATGAGCCTCACTCTATGGCCAGGAAAGAAGTCACCATCGAAATCGTCTCCCATCCTTGCATCGGCGGGAAGGCCTTGAGTTAGGAAAAGTCCGACAATCAATAGAAAGATGCCTTGTCTTTTGTTCATCTCATCCCCCCTTATTTTAGTGTTGGCAAGCAAAATCAACTGATATCAATATATTTATTGAGTCATATTAGCAGTCTGATCGCGCGTAATATGTCTATCTCTTTTTGCAAACAGAGGGAGGATCTACTACCAATGTAGAATCTAGCGAAAATGGCCCAACGAAAACCGCTTTCTTTCTCTGCAAACGAGCGCCCCGCTTTCCATAAATTTCGATGGTCACGCCGATCCCTTCTACCCGCTAAGTTCCCTTTCCTCAGGGTTTATGAAAAGTACGATTCGAAAAATGGGATTAAAATGCGGGAACCGGAAACCCAGGTCGAAAAAAAAAGCGCGGCGGGGTGGCCGAACGATCGAAGGCTCGGTGAAGGCCGGTCTTGGATCGCCTTGAGCGAATGCTTCCCAGTTTAGCCCTGGTCATTTCCTCGATGACAGGGGCCTGTGGATCTTAAGTCGCTCCAACGCTTTTAACCGGAAGGCGCTCGAAGCAGGGGGATGGAAACGGATCGGACTAAGGAGATTATTTATTTGGGGGCGTTCTTAAAAGGACACCAGTTCAATAACGAAGTGCAACACTTGGGAGAGCAGAAAGGCTATCCTAAGTGTCTATGGCAAAAAAATACAAGCACCTGACCCTGTCAGAGCGAGACAAGATCACGACGATGTTATATGATCACAAATCTTTAGGAGAAATTGCTTTTGCCCTCGGGCGAAGCAAGAGCACCCTTTCCCGGGAGGTCAAACGCAACGCCTCTTCCGAATATAAGCTCTACTTATCCCATCGAGCGCATGGGCGATCCGAGGCGAGGAATAAGCAAAGCCGTTCTCGCCCTCGGCTGAAAAACAGTCAAATCGTCTCGTTTGTAATGACCAAGCTCAAAGCGGGATGGTCCCCCGATACTCTAGGGGATGAATCGAGCACCAGACAGATCGCCGGCAGACTCCCGAAAGCACATCCCGGCCTCTCCATCAGCTACGAAGCGATCTACCAGTACATTTATCATTCCGAGACGCCTGAGCGCTCTGAGTTGATCGGATGACTCAGGCGGGCGCATCGGAAACGCAAGCCAAAAGGGCTCGGCAGAAAGCCCCATAAAACCAAGATACCGAATCGTATCTGTATAGAACAAAGACCCAAAGCGGTAGAAGCGCGTAAACAAATCGGCCATTGGGAAGGCGACAGCCTGGTCTCCAGAAAAAGCAAAGTCGCCCTCAATTCCCTGGTGGAGAGAAAAACCCGATTGTTGGTGCTGACCAAGCTCTCCCGAAAATCGGCCTCCGACACGGTGGATGCGGTAGTCACGCGACTCAAAGGTCTTCTGCCGCAAGCCAGACGAACCTTGACGATGGACAATGGAACAGAAAACGCCGGGCATGAACGGATGACCGCCGGCATCGGAATCAAATGCTATTTTGCCCATCCCTATGCCTCTTGGGAACGGGGGACGAATGAAAACACGAACGGCCTGATCCGGTGGTATTTGCCAAAAGGCACCGACTTCAATACGATCACAGAAAAACAGATCGCGCCAATAGAATCGTCGTTAAACAATCGCCCCAGAAAGTGTCTGGGATTTCTTACCCCTCTCGAAGCGGCTTCTAAGTTCGTTGCACTTCAAGGTTGAATGTAGGAAGACAAAAAGTTGTGGATATAGTAAATTTGAAGTATCTGACTCGTTACGCTATTTTAGAAAGCGATTAGAAGGCCTTTGAATTTCCTTTTAAGTGTGACTCTTGCTGTTTCGATCAAGTAAAATTGCGTAAGTGAGGTTCTCGCCAAATGCATATTGCCAAGAAGAAAGAAGCATTTAATTTCCTCTGGTGGTATTCGATTATCAGTTTCTTCTGCATTATCATTATTTCTGCCATTACAGGTTTTTCTCTCTCCAGATTTCTGACCCAGAACACCCTTCAACTCGATGCAGTTGGAACAGAATATTTTATCCAATTTCTTGTTGAATCTGAAAAAGCGAGCCTCTATTTCTCAATTGAAGAAAAAGAACACCGAGAAAAAAAGTTTTCAGATCTTTTTAAACACGTTAATAAAAATCCGGAGGTGATCTGGGTAAAAGCCTATGACCTGGAAGGGACAGTGCTTTGGGCGGATGATAAGCGGTTTATCGGGCATCGATTTATGCCGAATCCTGAACTGATACGTGCCCTCGCAGGCAAAATGGCGGTTTCCAGCGGCACCTCCGGCAGGCCCTTGAAAGCTGAACATGTCTTTGACGAAGAGGTTCCTTACTTTTCAGAAATCTACCTTCCCGTATGGAGCGTCGATCGAGACAAGGTTGTGGGTGTCATTGAAGTTTACAAAATCCCGCATGCACTTTTTAGTGTGATTCATCGAGGGACTCGCCTGGTCTGGACCACCGCCAGCCTCGGTGGACTTTTCCTCTACGTCTCTCTCTATTGGATCGTAAAAAGAGCCACCGTTGTCATCCGCCGTCAACAGCAGGCTTTAGGAGATGCCAATGTGGTCTTAGAGGGAAAAACAAATGATAGCAAGCACACCGCAGAAGCACTCGGCTCCTTACTGATAACGACAGGAGCCGCCAGCAATAAAAACTTCTTCCGTGACTGCCTCCGTGACCTGGCCAAGATCTACGATACCCGTTACGCCTTTGTGGGTGTGTTTTCCGATGACTCACAGACCTCCATTAGAACGCTCGCCTATTTGGATGGAGGCGACCTCATGGAGAACGTTCAATACAATGTAGCAGAGTCACCCTGCGAGGATGTTCTGAATTCAAGGATGCAGTTCGTGCCCATGGATGTTGTTCAAAAATATCCGAAAGATAAATTCCTCTGTGAAATGAATTTGGAGAGCTATTTCGGCGCACCTTTGATCTCACCCTTAAAAACAGTGTTGGGACTGGTGGTTGTTATGGACAGCAAACCGATGTCGCTTCAAGATTGGTCAAAACCGCTATTGGGTATTATGGCCAACCGGCTAGCGCTCGAACTTGAACGCCAGTCCTCGGAAAATGACTTGAAACTTGCCGTTACTGTTTTTCAGAATGCCACCGAGGCCATTATGATCACCGATGCAGACGAAAACATCATCTCTGTCAATCCCGCATTCATAGCGATCACCGGTTTTCCGGAAAAGGAGGTGATCGGACAAACCCCCCGGATTTTTAAATCCGGCAGGCATGACAAGGTATTTTATCAGGAGATGTGGCACATCCTCTCCACCACTGGTCAGTGGCAGGGAGAAATATGGGACAATAAAAAGGATGGAACGGTCTACCCGAAATGGCTCTCGATTATTGCCATCAAAAACAAAACAGGAGACATCGTTCAGTATATTGCGCTCTTCAACGACACCTCCGAGCGTAAGGAAATGGAGACCCAACTCCGCCAAAGGCAGAAACTTGAGACCATCGGTCAACTCGCTGGGGGCGTTGCCCACGAATTCAATAATCTTCTAACCCCGATCATCGGTTTTGTCGATATCCTCTTAGAGCAGGCCGCGAAACAACCAGAGATGCGAGAAGCCCTCTTCATGGTTCAAAAGGCCGCTTGGCGTGCGGCCGGGCTGACCAAAGAGCTCCTTTCCTTTAGTCGCAAGATGCCCATTACCCTTAAGCCCCAATCCCTATTGGACCTTACTTTAGAGGTTGAACACCTGCTCCGTCAGACCATTGATCGACAAATAGAGATTGCCGTAGAATCGTCCGATGATCCGTGGCCCGTGCTCATCGACACAGATCAGGTCCATCAGGTTATCGTCAACCTCTGTGTGAACGCACGGGATGCCCTGCAGGACCGTCTGCTCGAAAAGAAAGATTTTCAGCCTTCGATACTAATCAAGCTGAAAAACGTTCACATTGATAAAATGTACTGCAAATCCCACCCTGATGCGAAAATTGGTGATTTTGTTTGCCTCTCTGTAAGCGATAATGGGGAGGGTATTGATGAGGGCACCCTCTCTCATCTCTTTGAACCGTTTTACACGACCAAGGAGGTCGGCATGGGAACCGGTCTCGGTTTGGCGTCAAGCCACGCGATCGTTAAAAGACACAAAGGATGGATCGGCCTGAAAACAACCAAGGGCGAAGGAACCACATTTGAGGTCTACCTCCCTCGGACAGAAGAACCTGATGTCGAGGCGCTTCAAGAAGTGAGTGAACGACCTGGGACGCAAGATAGCGTGACGGTCATGATCGTCGATGACGATGAACTGGTGCGAGGTCTGGGTAGCAAGATCCTGGAGAGACTGGGATACACGGTCTTTTTGGCCGAAGGGGGCGGGCAGGCCCTGGAAATCTTTAAACGGGAACCTGGTGGTATCGATATTGTTATCCTCGACCTTAGCATGCCCCACCAGTCGGGCTGGGAGGTGCTCCGGAATTTACGTGCGCTCGATCCAGATTTGAAGGTCATTATCTCCTCTGGTCACGACATTTCTCATCAAACCAAAGTAAAGAGCGAGCTCGAACCCTACACGGTTCTCTCGAAACCTTTCAGTCCCTCTGGTATGGAGAGAGCGATTTGGAAAGTGAAAAACCGAAGTAAGTTCTTTTAGACCCTGACGATTAATCCAGACCTAAAAAATAGTAGAACTGGAGACGGACATTATTTTCCTGATACTCTATTTCTTCCCGTAGTCTTCATGTTTTGATTTCGACCAAGAATACACCCTTTTATACGCATTTCATTGATCTATCTGTGCAAAACTAAGCGCAAAAACCTTAGGACCCCAAAGACAGGATTCGTAATAGGTTCTCATCTTTCATGCAGGATATCCATCCAGTGGAAGGCCTCCGCATCCGTGACCTTCCCTGAATAGATCTGTGTGGTTTTCAAAATCTTGGTGCCTGAGAATCCCCTTGGAAATGATTTCCAAGGGGACCCCGTTTCGGCTGACATAGGTGGCTAAATGGCGACGAAAATCATGGGGTGAAATGACAACATTCTGTTCTGCCCCGCACTTCCTAATCATGGCTCGGGCCGTGGAATAGCAGAGGGGAAAGATCTTGTCTATTGGCAATCGTTGCTCCCGATTCACATCATCGATCCCTATCCTTAAACCGCATCGTGCCTGAAGTTCCATGAAAGCCGATCTCTGTTGCTTCTTGTCTTCAAATCATCTCATCGACGCATTCCTACAAAAGTTTAAAACAGTCTCTGTGGGCGTGTGATTTTATGCCGAATATGGGGGAGAAAGAAATAATTTAAAAAAAAATGAAACCGAATGACTATCATAAAGCGTTTTCCTCTGAGCCAAGAATCTCGTGTTTTCGACCGGTATCATCTGTGAATGACTGGACTTTATGTAAATAATGGCGCTGTATTGATTTGCGCTTTTCGCTATGCTGCATGATGCACAACATACTATAATACAATGGTGATCAAGTCATTCAAGCTCAAAGGGCTTTCACGCTTCTATGAAGCGGGAGGCACAGCTGGTATTCAGCCCTCATAAAAAGCGACTACGTCTACAAATTGCGTCCTTGGAAGCGGCAACGATAAAAGATATGGACGTCCCTGGATTTCTGCTCCATTCATTAAAAAGGGAACGCAAAGGGTTTTGGGCCATTACATTCAGTGGAAATTGAGGTCTTACATTTGAGTTTCCTAATGGGAACGCTTATCATTATAGATAATGAGGAGTATCGATCCGGCGCACCCCGGCACGATTATTCGAGCACTCTACATTACACCTCCCAAGATAAACATCCGAAAGGTTGCTATCGGTTTATGTGTGTCGCCTTCAATATTGAATCGGCTATTAAATGGCGAGAACACCGTGTCTCCTAAGATGGCTTTGCGCTTAGCGAAGTGCTTTAAACGTTCTCCTGAAAGCTGGCTTGCCATGCAAGACCAATACGACCTTTGGCACGTAAAGAAGCGGGTCGATTTGAAGTCAGTTAAGAAATTAGACGTCTCCCTAGCGTAAAACCGAAACCTAGTATTGGAATAAGGTCAATCGCTTGACCTGGTCCTTCCTCTCTTTCTCACCTCGTCCACGATTTAATTTTTGGAGGATAGCTTTATCGGAATCAAAGCGTTCGGATTATCGGCACATCCACAAAGTCCGCTGAGGAAGGACCGCGATACTGCATTATTGCGCTCGGAGTTGTTCAGTATCGAACAGATGAAACGCCATGCGGTCGTACTTGCTGGGCAACATAAACTCAATCCACGACCGGGGCCGGACAGGTTGTTGCCGCGACTCGCCGACAATGCGCGCGTTCTGCTGGGGGCGTATGACGTCGTGACAGCCGCCGCCACGCCGGGACAACGGATCATGCCGGCAGAGACCTGGCTGCTCGACAATTTTTATCTCATCGAGCAGCAGATCGCTCAGGCGCGTCGGCATCTGCCGCGTGGTTATAGCAGGCAGCTGCCGCGACTGGCTGAAGGCCTATCAGCCGGATTTCCTCGCATCTACGACTTAGCCCTGGAGCTGATCTCTCACATGGATGGGCGCGTCGACAGCGACATCGCCACGCAGTTCATTGCTGCCTACCAGACCGCTGCACCCTTAAGGCTGGGAGAATTGTGGGCCTTTCCGATTATGCTGCAGTTGGCCCTGTTGGAAAACCTTCGCCGCGTTGCCTTGCGTATCGCTCGGCGGCGCGAGGAACGCGACGCGGCCATTACCTGGGCCGACCGCATGCTGGCGACGGCCGAAAGGGAGCCGAAACAGCTTATCCAGTTGCTCGCCGAGTTTGCCAATGCCGATGTGCCTCTGACCGCGTCGTTTGTGGAGGAATTTTACGCAAGACTCCAGGCTGCCGGTTCAGCGATGGCCTTCGTTCAAACCTGGGTCGAGCAGAAACTCCTCGAACAAGGGGTAACTGCGACCCAGTTGTCAGCAGCGGCCGGTCGAACGGCCGCAACAAACCAGATTTCCATCGCAAACAGCATAGGCAGCCTGCGATTTATTGACGCAACTGACTGGAGGCTTTACGTTGAGTCGCTCAGTCTCGTCGAGCAAACATTGCGGGAAGACCCGGCAGGGATGTACGCCAGCCAGGATTTCGCCAGCCGAGATCGCTACCGGCATGTCATCGAAGACCTGGCGCGATCCTGTGCGACAAGTTCGCACAATGAGTTGTCTGTAGCACGGGAAGCCATTGCGCTCGCGCAGACGGCCGCAGAGGAATTGAACGCCCAGGACCGCAGCGCGCATGTCGGATACTATCTAATCGATCACGGTCGGCAGAAGCTGGAGCGTGCGCTCGACTGCCATATGCCCTGGAAGGTGCGGGCCAGCCGAGCGAGCAGGCCTTTTCGCCTGGCCCTATACCTCGGCCCCATCCTCTTGCTTACCGCTCTGGGAACAGCTGTCGCGCTGTTCTCCTTCGGTGGCTTCGGGCTGAGTGCATGGCACACCTTGTTTTTTGCTGTCACCGGAACCCTCGGCCTCTCGGCACTGGCCGTGCCACTGGTGAACCTGCTTGTCACGCTCCTCTTGCCCCCTCGCGCCTTATCCCGACTTGATTTTTCGCAGGGCATTCCGAATATTCACCGCACAATGGTGGTCGTCCCCAGCTTATTGAACACCCCTCAAGAAATTGACGATCTTGTCGAAGCCCTCGAGATTCGATATCTCGGTAATCGCGATCCGAATCTGTTTTTTGCCTTGCTGACGGATTTTCCTGACGCGCCCGAGGAAACGCTGCCAGACGATAAGGCCTTACTCTCCCACGCCCGCGCAGCGGTCCAAAGCCTCAACGAAACCTACCGTGGAGACCGCCCCTGTATCTTCTACCTGTTTCACCGGCCCAGGCGGTGGAACCCATACGAACAGGTGTGGATGGGCTACGAACGCAAGCGCGGAAAATTGGAGCAGTTTAATGCCTTACTTCGAGGAGGAGAAAAAACCGCATTCCCGGAGATCGTCGGTGATCGATCCATTCTCGCTTCGATTAAGTACATCATTACCCTGGATACCGACACGCAGCTGCCCCGAGACGCGGCGCGCACATTGATAGGCAACATGGCCCATCCACTTAATCGGCCGGTCTACGATGCCGAAGAGGGGCGTATTGTCGACGGTTACGCGATCCTGCAACCGCGCGCTTCGATCAGCCTGACCAGTGCGGGTCAGTCACGATTTACCAAGCTGTTCGCGGGCGAATCCGGTATCGATCCCTACACGCGCGAAGTCTCGGATGTCTACCAAGATATTTTCGGAGAGGGCTCGTTTATCGGCAAAGGTATTTACGATGTCGACGCCTTTCGCCAAGCCGTCGATGGGCGTTTTCCGGAAAATCTTATTCTCAGTCACGACTTGCTCGAAAGCGGCTATGCGCGTTCGGCCCTGGTGACCGATGTCGACCTGATTGAAGAACACCCGGCCAGTTACGTCATAGAGGCTAGCCGGCGGCACCGCTGGATACGCGGCGACTGGCAGCTTGCCGGCTGGCTGCTGCCGCGTGTGCCGGGACCTGCCTCGATCGGATCAAAGACAAAGCGCCAAGCGAATCCGCTCTCGGCTTTGTCGGTTTGGAAAATTTTCGACAACCTTCGCCGCAGCCTTGTGTCTCCGGCGCTGCTCGCCTTGCTGGCAGGGGCTTGGTTGTTGAGTCCGGGATCGGCGGCGCTCTGGACCCTGCTCGTCATGGCCGTCATATTCTTGCCCACTCTGCTGGCGACCCTTATTGAGCTCGTCCGTAAGTCTGAAGAACGTGATTGGCGGGCACACCTCATACTGGCAAGCCAATCCGCCGCCCGTTCAATCGTGCTCGCGATACTGACGCTGCTCCTCTTGCCCTACGACACCCTGATTTGCCTGTCTGCAATCCTGTGCTCGGGTGTGCGGACGCTTTTCACCCGCCGCGGATTGTTGCTCTGGCAACTGCGATCCTATACGCGTCGCAACGCGCGCCGGACACTGTGCAACTTTTTTATGGAAATGTGGATCGCGCCTGTTCTAGCAGTCGTGCTGGCCAGTACACTATGGCAAGCCCGCTCGGTGGAGCCCTTCATCTGGTTGCCCATCTTGCTCCTCTGGTCGGTATCTCCAGTAGTCGCCTGGTGGATCAGCGTGCCGCTTTTGTCTTCCGAGCCGGACTTGACCGGCGAACAGCGCACTCTCCTGCGTGCGTATGCCCGGCGAACGTGGCGCTTCTTCGCAGATTTCGTTGGGCCGCAGGACAACTGGCTTCCTCCCGATAACTTCCAGGAATATCCAATTTCGGCCATCGCCTCGCGTACCTCGCCCACAAATATGGGCCTGTCGCTGCTCGCCAGCCAGGCTGCCTATGATTTCGCATACATCTCCGCCGGAGATTTCCTTCGGCTTGTCGAGAACACACTGGCGACGATGGAAAAGCTGGAACGCTACCGAGGCCATTTTTACAACTGGTACGAAACACAAACACTGAAACCGCTTCACCCGCAATACGTCTCTTCGGTGGACAGCGGGAACCTGGCTGGCAGCTTGCTTACCTTGCAAGCGGGGCTGATCGAATTGAAAGCTCAGCCGGTGCTGTCATCAAACGCATTTAGGGGTCTAGAGGATACCTTGCAGGCGCTTGCCGAGCATGTGCCCGCCTCACACACACCTGATTTAGCCAAGAAAGTCCAGGTTCTGCAAGACACACTACAGACAATCACACTTGATGGCCCACCGCAGACACTGGCCGCTGCCCATATTTTACTGGATAAAATTCATCGTATCGGCGGGAACCTGCTTGCATGGCTGTCAGCGGATCGTCATATCGATGGCGAACTCTATTATTGGACGCAGGCCTTCGACCGGCAATCCAGCGCGCTTCGTGATGACTTGGGTTTCCTGGCGGCCGAGCCGCAGGATTTCACTACGATCCCCACACTGGCGGAATTGGCCAAAGAAAGGGCCGCTGGCCCTGATACCGGGACGGGCGCAGCGACAGGATCACCTTATCAGGGCGCGGCAGAGCGGCTCAGAATAATCGACAATTTGGTGGAGCGTTGCCGCGAACTGGCGGTGATGGATTTCGAATTTCTCTACGATACCTCGCGCGGCTTGCTGAGCATCGGTTACGACGTGGGCGAACGCCGCCGCGATCCGTCCTGCTACGACCTGCTGGCCTCAGAAGCGCGCCTCGCCAGTTTTCTGCTCATCGCGCAAGGCCAAGTACCGCAGAAGCATTGGTTTGCTCTCGGACGCTTGCTGACCAGTCATGGTGGCGACCTGAGCTTGATTTCATGGAGCGGGTCCATGTTCGAGTACCTCATGCCGCGACTGATCATGCCAAGTTACGAAAATACCCTCTTGGAGCAGTCTTGCAGGGCCGCAGTGTCGCGCCAAATCGAATACGGCCGGCAACGCGCTGTACCCTGGGGTATTTCCGAGTCCTGCTATAACGCCACGGATATGCAGCAGGTCTATCAGTATCGGGCCTTCGGCGTACCCGGGTTGGGCTTCAAGCGCGGACTGGGCGACGATCTGGTCATCGCACCCTACGCCAGCGCACTGGCGCTAACGGTGATGCCTCGGGAAGCCTGCCGCAACTTGCAGACGATGGCGACCCAGGGTTTCCTCGGCGACTATGGCTTCTACGAAGCAATCGATTACACCCCGTCGCGCGTGCCACGGGGTAAGCATCACGCCATCGTGCGTTCCTTCATGGCGCACCATCAAGGCATGAGCCTCTTGGCCTTCGCGCATGTCTTGCTCAAGCGGCCTATGCAGCGACGCTTCATGTCTGATCCTCTTGTGAGGGCGACCGATTTATTGCTTCAGGAGCGTGTGCCGAAGCAAGGTGGTACCTTACACCCGCACGCGGCCGAAGTCAGCGCCGCCGCGCGCCCCCCGGCCCCGGAAGCCGGTGCAATCATACGCGTGTTTAGGGACCCGAATACGCCGATACCTGAAGTTCACCTGCTGTCCAACGGCAGCTACCACGTTATGGCGACCCAAGCCGGCGGCGGCTACAGTCGCTGGCGCGACCTGGCCCTTACCCGTTGGCGGGAGGACGCCACCTCCGATGGCTGGGGCACCTTCATTTACTTACGCGATTGCGACACGGGGCGTTATTGGTCAAGCGCCTATCAACCGACACTGCGCAAAGCCGACCACTACGAGGCCATCTTCGTGCAGGCGCGCGCCGAATACCGTCGGCGAGATGAGGCGATCGAAGCGCACACCGAGCTCAGCGTTTCCCCGGAAGACGACGTCGAAATCCGCCGTCTCACGCTCACCAACCTGTCGTCCCGAGCCCGCCATATCGAGGTAACGACTTACGCGGAGGTCGTGTTGGCGCCCTTGAATGCCGATTTGGCCCATCGCACCTTCAGCAATCTTTTTGTGCAAACCGAAATCCTGCCCGATCGGCAGGCGATCCTCTGCACCCGCCGACCGCGCACGCCAGCGGAGCCGGTGCTGTGGATGTTTCACCTCTTGGCGGCACCCGGCACGATGGCCGACACGCCGTCTTATGAGACGGATCGCGCCCAATTCATCGGGCGGGGCCGAACGGCGGCCAACCCCATCGTATTGGATAGCCGAGATCCCCCACAAAAAAAGTCGAAGGGCTTGTCACAGGCCTTGTCGAACACGGCGGGTTCGGTGCTCGACCCCATCGTGTCGATCCGCCGCACCCTTAGCTTGTCACCCGACGAATCGGCAAGCGTGCAGATTATCTCCGGTGTTGCGGACACGCGCGAGGCCGCATTGGATTTGATTGATAAATATTGCGACCGTCACTTCGTTGAGCGTGCCTTTGAAATGGCCTGGTTCCAAAGTCAGGAGGTGCTGCGCCACCTTAACGCCAGCGAAGCCGAGGCACAAATCTATGGCCGCCTGGCCAGTTCCGTCATTTACGGCAATGCCTTGCGTCGCGCCGCACCCAGCGTCATTGGCCGAAACCAACTGGGCCAGTCCGGGCTTTGGCGCTTTGCCGTTTCGGGCGATCTTCCGATTGTCCTGGTCCGTATCGGCGATCTAAACCGCATCGACTTGGTCAAACAGGTATTGCAGGCCCATGCCTATTGGCGGATGAAGGGCTTGACTGCGGACCTGGTGATCTTGAACGAAGATTTCTCGGGCTACCGGGCGGTGCTGCAAGACCAGATCATGGGATTAATCAACACAGGCCCGGAAGCGCACATTATCGACAAACCGGGCGGGGTCTTCCTACGGCGTGCCGAAGAACTTTCAGAGGAAGACCGGGTCTTGTTTCAAACCGTCGCCCGTGTGGTGATCACCGATAGCGCCGAGACCTTGGCCGAGCAAGTGGAACGCCGCATGCCGCCGGGCCGTGTGGCGGACCGTCTGGAGCCCGCGTTGAAACCGGCTGTTGAACGGGTCCAGCCGCTGGCGGAGCGCGACCGTATTTTCTGTAACGGCCTCGGCGGCTTTACGCCCGACGGACACGAATATATCGTTACCCTCGAACCCGGCCGGCACACACCTGCGCCCTGGGTCAATGTGATCGCCAGCCCGCACATCGGCACGGTCGTCAGCGAGAGCGGCAGCGCCTATACCTGGGTGGAAAACGCGCACGAGTTCCGGCTAACGCCTTGGCACAATGACCCAGTGAGCGATAGCAGCGGCGAGGCATTCTACATTCGTGACGAAGAAACGGGTGCGTTTTGGTCGCCGACGCCCTTGCCTACCGGCGGCCGATCAGGCTATGTGTGCCGACATGGCTTTGGCTACAGCGTCTTCGAACATTATGAAGCCGGCATCTTTTCAGAGCTGTATACCTACGTTGCGATGGACGCGCCGGTGAAGTTCGTGGTGGTGAAGCTGCGTAACCCTACGAAGCGACTTCGTCGCTTATCGCTCACCGGCTATTGGGAACTTGTGCTCGGCGAGTGGCGACACGCCAATCTGATGCACATTGTGACCCAAATAGATCCGCACAGTGGAGCGCTCTATGCACGCAATACCTACGGCCGGGAATGCGCCAACCGGGTCGTCTTTGTGCAAGTCAGCGAGTTGGACCGCACCGTGACCGGAAACCGTACAGAGTTCATCGGCCGCAACGGCTCACTGTCCAGCCCGTCGGCCATGCGCCTCAAGCGTTTGTCGGGGAAGACAGGCGCGGGCCTTGATCCCTGCGCTGCGATACAGACTACGATTGACCTGCCCGAGGGGCAAGAGCGCGAGATCGTGTTCATATTCGGCGCGGCCCGCGACACCGACGAAGCACAGTATTTCATCCAGCGATTCTGCGGGCCAGCGGGCGCACGGCAGGCATTGGAATCGGTATGGGAACATTGGAACCGCACCTTGGGTGCGGTCAACGTGGAGACGCCGGATGCCGCTTTGGACGTATTGGTCAATGGCTGGCTGGTTTACCAGACCCTTTCCTGCAGGCTCTGGGGACGCAGTGGTTATTATCAGTCTGGCGGCGCCTACGGTTTTCGCGATCAATTGCAGGACACCCTGGCGCTGATCCATGCGACGCCCTGGCTCGCCCGCGAGCACTTGATCCGTTGCGCCGAGCGCCAGTTCCTCCAGGGGGATGTGCAACACTGGTGGCATCCGCCCAACGGACAGGGGGTGCGCACCCATTTTTCAGATGACTACCTCTGGTTGCCCTATGCCACCTGTCGTTATGTGCTGGCGACCGGTGATACGGGCGTGCTCGACGAATCGATACCTTTCCTCGAGGGCCGCGCCTTGGCTCCGGAAGAGGAGGCCTACTACGACCAGCCACAACGTTCGGCTGAGACGGCAAGCCTCTATGAGCATTGTGTGCGTGCAATCAAGCAGGGTTTACGTTTTGGTGAACATCATTTACCGCTGATGGGCTGCGGCGACTGGAACGATGGCATGAATCTCGTGGGCCGTGAGGGAAAGGGCGAGAGTGTGTGGCTGGCCTGGTTTCTATACGAGAATCTCCAACTGTTTACAAGACTGGCGCGTGACCGGAACGACGCTGTCTTTGCCGAACTTTGCTCTACACAGGCAGCGCTGCTGCACGACAACATTGAGGCCAATGCCTGGGACGGCGATTGGTATCGGCGGGCCTATTTTGATGATGGCACCCCTCTGGGTTCGTCCGACAATGACGAATGCCAGATCGATTCGATCAGCCAGAGTTGGGCGGTCATTTCGGGCGGCGGCAAGCCCGCACGTGCCCGCCAGGCGATGGCGGCGGTGGATAAATACTTGGTACGGCGCGATGCGCAATTAATTCAATTACTTGATCCGCCCTTCGACAAATCAAAGCTCGAACCCGGTTATATCAAAGGCTACGTGCCCGGCGTTCGCGAGAACGGCGGGCAATATACTCATGCCGCGATTTGGACCACCATGGCATTTGCCCTGCTGGGTGACAAGGAACGCGCCTGGGAATTGTTCGCCATGCTCAATCCCATCCATCACGGTAGTGGGCCTGCGGAGATCGAACGCTACAAGGTTGAGCCCTACGTCATGTGCGCGGATATTTACGGTGCGCCGCCCCATACAGGCCGGGGCGGTTGGACCTGGTACACCGGGGCGGCAAGTTGGATGTACCGCCTGACCTTGGAAACGCTACTGGGCCTGCACCTAGAAGTCGACCATCTGCGCATTGCACCGTGTATCCCGGTCCATTGGGAATCGTACAAGATCCACTACCGCTATCGCGACACCTTCTACCATATCACCGTCAAACACATCAGAAATCAGTCGGAGCCCCTTCGCGTGAGGGTGGACGGCATCTTGGTCTCTGGCGCCGGATTAGCGGGGCCAATTGGTGGCAAGCAAGCGCGTACAGCAGGCCTCATACCTCTTGTGGACGACCGACGGGACCACCATGTCGAGGTGGATTTGAAACCGGTCTCAGCTCTCGCCCCGAATTTATCCCCTTAGGGCCTGAAGAAGAGTTTGAATGCCTGGGATTCGAAGACCTAAAATTAAGGATGCGCAAATCCATAATACCTACTTAGCACCCAAGAGGGCCTAAGCATCTTAACGATCGGTCAAATTTCTAAATTGAACGGCGATGTGATTTGCTGATTGAGGACCGCATTGGCGGCCGATTCAAGCAGGAAAAGCACGGCGGGGAGCAGTGCCCAGCATGAAGGCGATGAAAGACGATTCATCGATTATCGAAGAGAGCGATGCGGATCGGCGGCGGCGGATGCTTGCCGACAACGCACTTTCTCTGAATTTGGTGTCGGTGTAAACCAATAGGGTCTGATCTTGACTCTGTACTTCTCTATCGATAAAAATCAGCAACATGTCCCAGCCTTTTCGCATTGAATATTACGGTGCAAGCTATCATCTCACCACACGGGGAAAAGCCCGACAGAACACCTCTATCCAACAAAAATGGCCGGTCTAGTATTCAATCATAATCCACAACCGATCTCTTTGTCGGCGGGACGGAAGACTGTTCGAAATCGTGTTGCTTCCTTCTAATATTCAAACGGCTAGGGTTTCGTAATAGAAATTGCGCTTCCAGGATGAGGCTTTTGCAAGCCCTTCTTCACAAATAAAAAGAAGCGCGCACTTCCGAATCTACACAGGATATATTTTTTCAATAGACGCCGTTGCGGTCTGCTTCGCTTCGTCCTATCACGCTCATCCTCTAACCCCACCCAGCATTGTTGAGTTGTCCCGTAAACCCACGCCAATCGGAGGGCTGTACCCCTCCCCTAGAATAGGGGCAATTTAAAATGGCATCACAAACGGGTCTACCGGATCTATTGCCTGCTGAACCTGAACAAACGGCGACGCGGAAAGAAAGGCCTGCCGAGTCGGTAGCCGGCGCCGCTGGCAGTACCCGACGTCGCGAATCACTGCTGGTCAATGGATTTCATGATCGACAGCCTATTCTGTGGCCGTCGATTTCGCACCTTCAATGTGCTGGATGATTATAAGCGGGAAGCACTCGCTATTGAGATCGCTCTTAATCTACCGGCACCGAGAATCATCAGGGTGCTGGAGCGGATCATCGTCTGGCGAGGAGATCCAATCCGGCTGCGAATGGATAATGGTCCAGAGTTTATCTCAATCGCCCTGGTTGAAGTCAGACAAATAACAGAAAAATGGATCCAGGAATACAACGGAGAACGACCCCATGACTCACTGAATGACATGACCCCAGTCGAGTATTTGGAGGCCCACAACGCGATGAAAAACCCTAATTGTGTGTAAACCTAATTTGGCATGCATTACAGAACCTCAGGTCAGATTTTTAGCCATGAAGTTAAGGATAACGAGATTATCGTGGAAATTACTGGAGGATATGTTGATATTATGATTTAAGTTTCTTGGCGGCGAAAGCGCGATGCGGAAATTGAAGATGGGGAAAAATAGGGGTGGGGAAAATCACAAAACAAGGAAAAGATTGATGGCGTCCTATGAAAAAAGAAAGCGCTTGCTCAAAACCGCGCGGGATACATAGGATCAAATTCGAAGGAATGACGGTAGTCAGGCCTAAACCGAAAAAAGCCCTTATCGGCTATACTTACTATCGACAACCTTGATCGCCGCGGCGCTTAAAAGTTTCATGAAAAAACGTTCATCCAAAACCCCCAAAAAAAACACCCCCACTCTGCCCCCATCGCCAACGAACCTCTTCATTAATTTTTCGGGATTGGCGCTGTCCATTGCCGCCCTTCTCCTCATCCGGAAGTACGGGAAATCTCTGTCCGATTTTCAGACAACGCTGGTCTGCTTGGCCGCCTATGCCTTCCCGATCCTTGCGTTGGAGTGCCTCTTTCTGAAGACCTATGCCCTAAATTCGAACGGTCTCGATTTTAGGGCGAAAAAAGCGGACATCGATTTAGGACGGGTGTCGATCAAACTCTTGGGCTTCTACTTTACGGTAAGCGGGGTTGCGGGGGTGTATTGGATCTTCCCCGAATATCGCGGCGATTTTTATGCCCCATATTATGCATTGCTCCGATGGCTCTTGCCTTTTTTATTAATATCCGCCATTCCCTATTTCTTCGTGATTGACCGCTACATGCGCGAGCCTAAAGATGGGTATTGGCAAATGGGGATTTTTGTATTGGAAAGTGGTGGGCCATCGATCGCCGGGCCCTCGGACAGCATTTACGGGCCTGGGTGGTGAAGTTATTTTTTCTACCCCTGATGTACGTTTATCTTCTGGGGAAAATGGACTATCTGCGGAATATTCCTCTCTACGACCTTTTGAGTTCTTATGAAAAATTTCACGATTTTACTTACAGTGCCTTCTTTTTCGTCGATTTGCTGATTGTGACCGTCGGCTACATCTGTACTTTTCGTCTCTTCGATTCCCATGTCCGATCGACGGAACCCACATTCCTAGGATGGTTTGTCGCTCTGGTATGTTATCAACCCTTTTAGTCTTTTTTCTCCGGAGCCTATTTCGCCTACGATCAAGGGGCGACCTGGGGAGATTGGTTTCGGGGAAATACCACGGTTTACCCGCTCTGGGGAATGGCCATCCTGTTTTTAATCGGAATCTATGTCTGGGCCTCGATCGCCTTCGGAATCCGGTTTTCGAATTTGACCCATCGGGGCATTCTCACGAATGGCCCCTACCGCTACACCAAACATCCTGCCTATATTAGCAAAAACCTCTCCTGGTGGCTCATCTCCATGCCTTTTCTATCCGCCGCCAGCCCCATCGAAGCGCTCCGGCACAGCTTGCTTCTCATCGCGGTCAATACGATATATTTTTTCAGGGCACGGACGGAAGAGCGGCACCTTTCCTTCGATCCAACCTATGTCGACTATGCAAAATACATTGAGGTGAAAGGGATTTTTGCTGCGATTGGAAAGCGCATTCCGGCCTTAAAGTTTAAGGCCGGAGCACTTTTTAATTGCTAGGCGAAACCGAATCCATCTCCCCTAAATTTTTGTCTGGGTTTAAATTTTGATGACTTCGAAGAATAGGATGGCGAAAATGAGTGCGATTATTTTGAAGAAAGGAAGTCTTATTATTCGCGCAGTGTCGCACTCATGACCGCAGAGGCCCTCAGCAAATCGTCTGGGGTGTTGACCTCTAAAAAAGAACGACCGGCCTCGGGCGATAAGGTAATCACGGCGATTCGGCCCCCTTGCTCGAGCACGCGTAACTGTTCGAGGGCTTCCGTCCGTTCGAGCCGCCCCTCCGGGGCTTTGACGATTTTGAGAAGAAATGGTTTCGAGTAACAATAAATGCCGTAATGTTTGTAGAGGACGATATCCTTATCTCTGGCTTCGAAGGCTTCTCTTTTGATATGGGGAATCGGCGAGCGGGAAAAATAGAGGGCATGGCCCTTTGCGTCCGTGACGGCCTTGACGGTGTTGGGCGAGTAAAACTCATCCTCGGATGTGATTTCGGAAATGGCCGTCACGAGGTCGGCCGATCCTCCGAAGATCGTTTTCATACCCGCTTCGAGCAGCTGGTCTAAGACCTCCGGCTGAAAAAAGGGAAGATCTCCTTGGAGATTGACCACCATCTCGAAATCAAGCGCGGCGGCCACCTCGGCGACCCGTTCGGTACCATTTCGATGCGATGCGGATGTGATTTGCACCTCAGCCCCGAAACGCCGCGCACAGGAGGCGATGCGCTCATCGTCTGTGGCCACCAGCACTCTCCCCGGCAGTTTAGCCGAAATGGCCCGTTCCCAAACGTGCTGAATCATCGGTTTCCCATTGAGGTCGGCCAGCGGTTTTCCGGGAAATCGTTGGGAGGCGTGCCGCGCGGGAATAACGACAAGGGGTGATTGCTTTGCCATCTTATCCTTCAGACAGAGCCCTTTCCAGGGCTTCTCTTTCTATGGCGGCCGTTCCGACAATGCCCACCACGATGCCCGCCGCGATATTCGATAACTTGGCCGCCTCGACCAAAGACATCCCTGAAGCCAGGCAAAGGGAAAGGGTGCTCAATACCGTATCGCCGGCGCCGGTGACATCGTAGACTTCTTTCGCCTGGGTTGGGATATGGGTTGTCTTTCCGTCTTTCTCGAAAAGGCTCATGCCCTGCTCTCCCCGTGTAATGAGGACGGCCTCGCAGCGTAATTTTTTAAGGAGTTTTAGGCCCGCCGCATTTAAAGAGGCCGCATCATCGATGTCAATTCCAGAGGCTTGCGAAGCCTCCATGTGATTCGGGGTAATCAGACTGACTTTTCGATACAAGGGAAAATGGCTGACTTTCGGATCGACGACAATCGGAATTTTTCGTTTAATGGCGGCGGGGAGAATGCGATCGAGGACCTTCTCGCTAATCACGCCTTTCGAATAATCGGAAATGGCCAGGCAATCGACCTGGGACAAGTGGGCGAGGACATAATCGACGATCTTTTTTTCCGTTTTTTTGAGGAGGGTCCCACGGGCTTCGTGATCGAAGCGAACGACTTGTTGCTGGTGGGCGATGATGCGTGTTTTTTTGGTGGTGGAGCGGTTTTCTTCAAGAACGAGCCCATCGACGTCTAGCCCCTTCGATTGAATGCGCTCCGATAACCATTGCCCGGCCTCGTCCGTTCCTATGACGCTACAGATCAAGGCTTTTCCGCCCAAACCCAGCACATTGTTCAGGACGTTTCCGGCGCCGCCCAATCGAACCGACTCCGAATTGACTTCAACGATCGGCACCGGGGCCTCCGGGGAAATGCGCTTGACCTTGCCCCAAATATAGTGATCGAGCATGAGGTCACCCAGGATTAAGACCTGACGATCCGAGAACTCTTTAAGAAGAGATTGCGTCGGCGTTTTTTTCCGTACCATGTCGCTCCCTTTAACGAATCGCTTTTCCAATACGATCCCAACGCCCCCAGCCTTTAATCCAATCGAAACCGGAACCCTCTTTGTCCCAAGACCAATAGATGACAAAGGCCTCGCCCTTAATTTTCGAGAAATCGACAAAGCCCCAATACCGAGAATCGAGACTGTGGTCCCTGTTGTCTCCCATGACGAAATAGGCTTTCTCGGGTACGGTCACCGGCCCGAAATGATCTCGGCCCGGCATGGCCCCCAAGATGTTGTCATTTTTTTCGACGTTAGTATAGGTCTCTTCCTGCTGCACGCCGTTTAAGAAAATTTTCTTGTCTTTCACTTCGACCGTATCGCCGGGAACGCCGATGACCCGTTTAATAAAATCCTTTTCTTCGTCCTTCGGAAAGCGAAAGACAATAATGTCGCCCCGTTCCGGCCGCTGAATCGGAATGAGGACAAAATCGGTAAAGGGCGCACGAATGCCGTAGATGAACTTGCTCACGAGGATGTGATCGCCGATTTGCAGCGTCGGGATCATCGACCCGGATGGAATCTTAAAGGCCTGTACGACAAAGGTCCGGATGAATAAGGCTAAGATGATGGCGATGACGAGGGTCTCGGCATATTCTCGAACGGTAGATTTTTCTTGCGGTTCCTCCGAAACGCTTATTCCTGGACCTTCAGGGCTGCGAGAAAGGCTTCCTGCGGGATCTCGATCCGGCCCACCTGTTTCATCCGCTTCTTCCCTTCTTTCTGTTTCTCCCATAATTTCCTCTTCCTCGAAATATCGCCACCATAACATTTTGCGGTCACATTTTTCTTTAGGGCTTTCACAGTTTCCCGGGCAATGATTTTACTTCCGATCGTGGCTTGAATGGCCACTTCGAACATTTGCACCGGGATGATCTCCTTCATTTTCTCCGCCAGCAGCCGAGCGCGAATCTGAGATTTTTGGCGATCGGTAATAAACGAAAGGGCATCGACAGTTTCTCCGTTGAGCATGATATCGACCTTGACCAAGTCGGCGTCTTTGTAGCCGCTCAACTCATAATCGAAGGAGGCATAGCCTTTGGACAAGGATTTTAGACGATCGTAAAAGTCGAGCACGACTTCATTAAGCGGTAATTCGTAAGTTAACATCACGCGGTTGGGATCGAGATATTTGAGTTCTTTTTGCGTGCCGCGACGGTCTTGGCAGAGCTTTAATATCGCACCCAAAAATTCGCTTTTGGTAATGATCACGCCATCGATATAGGGTTCTTTAAAGCCGAAGATTTTGTCCGGGGTCGGCAATTTAGCGGGATTGTCGATGTGGGTCACTTCCCCTTTTTGATCGACAATGTGGTAAACCACCGTCGGCGCCGTCCCAATGAGCGAAAGCCGATATTCGCGCTCGAGCCGCTCTTTAATAATCTCCATGTGAAGCAAGCCGAGAAATCCGCAACGAAAACCGAAGCCTAATGCGAGCGAGGTTTCGGGCTCGAATCGGAAAGAGGCATCGTTGAGGCGTAATTTTTCGAGGGCATCGCGAAGGTCTTCGAAACGATCCGTGTCGATGGTGTAAAGGCCGCAAAAGACCAAGGGCTTGACTTCTTTGTATCCGGAAATGGCTTTTGTGCACGGCCTCCTTGCATCGGTCACGGTGTCGCCGATCTTGGCCTCGCTGACGTCTCGGATGCCGGAGACCAGGTATCCGACCTCTCCCACGGAAAGGCCATCGACATCTTTCGCTTTTGGCGTAAACACGCCGACCGAGAGGACTTCATGTTCGGATTGATTGGACATGAGTCGAATCCGTGTCCCCTTTTTAACGGATCCATTATAAATTTTTACGAGAATCACGGCCCCTTGATAATTATCGAACCAAGAGTCGACAATGAGTGCTTGAAGCGGCGCCCGCTCATCGCCTTTTGGAGGAGGAATTTTGGCGACAATCGCCTCGAGGACCTCATCGATTCCTTTGCCTTCTTTTGCGCTGGTTAGAATCGCTCCGGTGGAATCGATACCGAGGATGTCCTCGATCTGTTCCTTTGTTTTTTCGATATCCGCACTGGGCAGATCGATTTTGTTAATGACAGGCACGATTTCAAGATTGTTTTCGATCGCAAGGTAGGCATTCGCAATGGTTTGCGCTTCTACCCCCTGGGAGGCATCGACGATTAAGAGCGCCCCTTCGCAGGCTGCGAGACTCCTTGACACTTCATAGGAAAAATCGACATGGCCAGGGGTATCGATCAAATTAAACGTATAGGCTTGTCCAGTCTTAGACCGATAAATTAATCGGACAGCACGCGCCTTGATTGTAATTCCGCGCTCCCGCTCCAAATCCATGTCGTCTAAGAGTCGATCTTTAAACTCCCTGGAACTGACTGCACCGACGCGCTCGAGAAGGCGATCGGCAAGCGTCGATTTTCCGTGGTCGATATGGGCAATAATCGAAAAATTACGAATAAACTCTTGCACGGACATTTTGACTCGGGGTAATGCTTAGAAATATGAAATATGGAATTTCTAAACGAATAAAGGCAAGAATGTAATCAGCTTATGCACCTTTATCTTTAAGTAAAATTCAAACGATAATCATTCGGGAGGCGGCACGGATATCGCCGCCATAAACAGAAGGAATATTAGCGTTAATACCAATACAACATTTCCCATTTATTGGTGTGCCGTGATACACACTCGGATCCCCTGCTTTCGTTGAAATAAGTCGACGACGCATCCCATTCCAGACTCGATTTCATTTTATAGTCACGTACTTACCTATAGTACATCATAGAAATATTTTCAGGTAGATATTTCAAATATGGGGAAAGGTCTAGCCAAGACATCTATCCGATTTCAAAATTCGATGACTACCTGAAATACAGTGCAGTTTCACTCCGGCGAATCGAAATGTGCTTCTTTAAGAAAATCTATAGGAGAGAGAGATAAATAAAAAAAATTTGTGATCATTATTCAGTTTCAAAATGGCGTATTAACCTTCAGAATCATTCTGGGTAAATGCTCTGGCACAACGAAAACCGACAGTGCTTTCACCGCGTTTTGCGTGCGCGCCGCCAAAACGCTTGGACCCCCGTAAATCATGAGACGTATTCATGTACGAACCACCCCGATAAGATAAGACCTTTGTAATCCCAGGCTCCTCCGGCCCTTTCGGATTTTTAAAAGGTGCATCTTTATAATAAAACTGGTCGTACCAATCCGCTACCCATTCTGAGACATTTCCGGCCATATCGTAGAGACCATAAGGACTCCTCCCGTTTTCGAAGCTTCCCACTGGAGCAGAATATTTATACCCATCTTCTCCACCGCGGCTATTTGCGTAAGACACTTCAAATGTCTCACCCCAGGGCCATGTTCGGCCATCTTCGCCCCTAGCAGCCTTTTCCCATTCTGCTTCAGTAGGTAGCCGGTTCCGGGCCCAACTGCAATAGTCAACCGCATCTTCCCATGAAACGCCGACAACGGGTTGTAGATCCCCTTTCAGAAGGTTAACATCCTCCTCAAACACCGGTATCATGGGGGAGGGTCGCTTCAACATTTTTGCGAACCGGGCGTAATCCGCGTTGGTGACTTCAAATTTGTCAATATAGTAAGCGTCCAGATAGATAACACGCTCCGGTTGTTCGTCGAAGTCGCCCGAGTCGCCACTCCCCATTGTGAACGATCCTGAAGGAATAAGCACCATTTCACGACCATCGGCGCCATTGATTGTCTCGAAGGCGCTGAAGTCGACTTTTATGATCGCAGGAACATCTTTTTTTTTGACGATAGTTTGTTTCGCTTTTGCCTGAATTTTCTTTGATTTTTCAACTTCGACGATCAAAGCAATGGCAATCAGTAATGTTAAAAACACCATTACGGAGATTACGGAAAGAATCACTTTTCGGCTCAAAGCGCACACTCAAAGTTAATTAGAATAATATTCGCTTAAAATGAAGACATTGAATATATACAATTCGTGTCTCCTTTGCAAGGTAGTTTTAGACGAAGTTGAGATTCGCAATGGAATGATTTTAAATAAAAAAAAAGAGAGAGACCCTAGGCCTCTCTCTTTTTAATAGTATTCTTTTTATTTCCCAATGGAGCGAGCTTATGGAAGCGTAGCCGTCGTAACGCCATTGGTTTGTGACTGGCCATTCGGATATTGTACCGACGGGAAAGTCCCCGAGCCATTATAAGTAAATGAACCCGAGATGGATTGTGAGAACTTTCCAGTTCCTGTTCCCGATTGATCCGGATCTTCAATCAAAGAAGTCCAGTTCACAGTGGCACCACCGCCGGACGTTGGATCGTTTGACGAGGTCGTTGTAAACGCATTGGTCAATTTGACCCTTTGATCGCCACTGCCGGGCGAAGCAAAAGTGCCTACGCCCGTAGATTTTAGTGCGGTAACTTGCTCCATGGTCTGAGATGAGACAACGGCGGCAGTAGTGGTTGACAATTGGTTCCAGCTAAAATTATTAATTACATTAAAACCGGTGTGGGCCGCAGCCACTTGTACAGGTGTACTATTCAAGCAGTCTGTGCCCGCATTCGCACAAAAATCGGCGCTTAAGGTTGTATTCATATTAACCGGCGCCGTCGTGGTCAAGGAGTTGTCACCCGTCATACCCGTCTGCCCCTGAGTACCTGGAATCCATCTGGCATTGCCGCAATTGAGAGTATTGGTCCCGACTGCTGAAGATTCTGCACCGCAGGTTCCAGGACTTGCGGGTTGTTCTATAATACCAAACATATTGTCGGTGACCGCGCCGGGTCCAAGGGTCGTAAACATCGTCAGATTGGCAGGGGATAATAGCGCTGCAGCGCTTACGCTACCCCCACAAACGCCATTGGAATCTCTTGTTCCACCTACACAAGGGTTAAATCCAGGATTACCATCGGAACCACTTGAACGGAGATCCGTCGATTGGGTATTGATATTCGGATCGACCGCCCAAGAGATCGATCCGAGGGACAATACCCCAATCGTCATTGTAAATATAAGAAGTCGTTTTTTCATTTTAATCTAACCTCCTTCTATATGTATCCAGATAAGTATGATAGCTTACATTAAATCTGCATACTGGAAATATGTTTATGGAAGCGCCGCCGCTGCGATGGAAGCGTTCGTGAAACTTTCTCCATTTGGATATTGAACAGTGGCAAAAGTGGTCGCGGCTTCGTTATATAGGAATGACCCTTCTATTTCTTGATCAAACGCGCCTCCGGTTCCCACCACATCCGCTTGGTTAATATGCATTCTCCATGAAATAGTTGGATTTGCCCCGATGGATCCAGCTGCAGAATTGGTTGTCGACCATTGGGTTGTCAAATCGACCTTTACAGTGGTAGACCCTGAAAGACCTGTCGTTTCCTGCATCGATTGCTGTCCGCAGACAGTCGGATTATTTTGTGGTGAGGGTCCAGTATCCGCAACGCAAGTCATGGCCGTGGGTGCGACGCCTCCGATGGTGGGCATATTTCCCGTTGTCACAGCGAGGACGACATTCGTTCCGGTCGGGTTCCAGACGAAGGCATTTTCCATCTGCGAACGGTGCAAATTGGCACCCGACCCAGAATTCATGTCTCCGGAGTTGTTACCGATTAAGGCCCCTGTTAAATTGTTACCATCCGTCGGAATCGTTTGTCCTTGGGTCGCCGGGTTAATCCGCACATTGCCACAGTTCAGACCATTTAACCCGCCAAGCGCCCCACCATTAAAACCAGCATCTCCAAGGCCCGGTGCGCAGCGTGTAACTGCAGTGTCGGCCTCATTCCCGGTACCGCCTACGGCGTCGGAAACACCCAGAGCCGCTCCGGAAACCCTTCCAAACATGTTGTCTGTGACCGCACCGGGTCCAAGCGTGATAAATGTCGGAATATTGGTCAACAAACCTGTCCCACCGGTACAAGATGTTGTTGTTAAGGTCCCACCCACGCAAGGATTAAATCCTGGTTTGTTATTACTCCCATCCGAACGTTCGTCTGTTACCTGTGTATTGGTAAAGAAATCATTCGTCTGGGCTGAAGAATCCGCAAATGAAGCGGCAATAAGTCCCACAGAAAACACAAATAAGCCGACACTTTTAGTTAACAAGCCTTGATACGCCTTGTCTTCCATAATAGTCCCCCTTTTATCCCTTCACAAATACAGCGCGTGAAGCATGTTGTTTATTCTATACAACTATATATTTTTATTGCAATTTATGCAGAATTTCAGAATCAGTTCCTTATTTACATTCTTTAATTGAATATAAAAAATATTATTGTTGATGCTAATTATACCATATATTTTGAAAAATAGGACGACTAGCTAAAATTATTCCTAGCCGCCAATGCTGATCATGTTCGAAAGCTTCTTTTCCTTCGGCATCACATCCAATTCATGGTAAAGAGGCTTTACATACAAGACTTGGTCCAGTAGGCCATCAATTTCTTCGTCGCTACAACCGTTGCGAATGGCTTCTCTAAAGTTGACAGAAATTTCAGAGAAAAGGCAGGGACGGATATCCCCATCGGCCGAAAGCCGAACACGATTACAGGTGTCACAAAAATCGTGACTCACGGCATGAATAAAACCAACGACACCGGGGGCGCCTGGGATTCTAAAATTTTCAGCTGGACCGGAATTATTTTCATTGGATCCACTCACAGGCTCCATTCTCCCTATCTTTTTTTCAACTTCATCGACGACAGTTTGGAATGGCTTATACGTTTTAACCCAGGTATCCCAGTTCGCACAGGGCATATATTCAATGAATCGAATATGGTAGGGCTTGCGGCGGGTCAAGTTAACAAAATCCATGACTTCATGATCGTTAACCCCTTGCTGAAGGACAACATTAATCTTAATGGGCTCGAACCCGACACGCTCAGCTTCTTCAATCCCTTCCCAAACCATTGGGAAAATGTCCCGGCGGACCACTTCAGCAAACGTTTTTGGATCCAAAGAATCGAGGCTGATGTTGATTCTCTTTAATCCCGCCTTATACAAATCACTCGCCATATCTTTTAAAAAGACGGCGTTTGTCGTCAGAGCCAATTCGTCGAGGCCCTCGATTTGATTGAGTCGCTCGACAAAACCCACGACACCTTTTCTAACAAGAGGCTCGCCACCCGTAATCCTCACCTTCTTGAGTCCACGCTTCGCAGCTACGCTGATGATTCGAATTAATTCATCATATGAAAGAAGTTCGTCGCTAGGCGTCCAATTGAGTCCTTCTTCCGGCATACAATAGACACACCTCAAGTTACAGCGATCGGTAATCGAAACTCTCATATAGGTGATTGACCTGTTATATGGATCAACGAGTGAGCCCATGATTCCTCCTTATTAATTGTGAATTAGACGTTTTAATACCATTCATTTCTCTACCTAAGGCAAGTTACCTGAATTTTACAGCAAAAAATTAATTTTGTCAATATTTCATAGAAATATTCCATGCCGAAAATTAAATGATATTTATTTGACACCCGTTAAATATAGATGCGAATCACCATTAATACAATTTATATTATTTAGAAAATATGTTATACATGAGCTGATGCTACATTAATTTAAAATAGAGGTCAAGACCATGCCGGACGAAATAAGCGAAGATAAGACATCGAAACAGAAAAACAAAGAGGGAAAAACCCAGACCACAAAAATTCCTTTACAACTCATCCCAAACGAAGACGACGAAGTGGCTGAAGAGATGCAGCGGATATTTGATGAGGACAAGGTCGTACATCGTCACGGGTCGAGCGAGCCGGAGTCAGATTAGTCAGATAAACATCTCCCCAAAAATATAGCTTGAAACCATGCCAACTAAAGGCCACACTATCCTTCTCATTAAACCAAACGGATCTAAAAAAACGATAAAAACCATAACAAGCATGCCATAGGGTTCCAATCGACTCACAAAGCGCGATTGCGCTGCCGGCAAAAGGCCCACCAGCACTCTTCCTCCGTCTAATGGCGGAATGGGAATGAGGTTAAAAACCATTAATAAGACATTAAAGAAAACGGAAAATTTAAGCATTTCAAGAAGGGGAACCAAGAAAAAGGAAGCAGTCGTGCTAGAGTCGGAAAAGAGAGAGCCGCCCACGAAAAGGTTTGGGCTATAGAGCAGTCTATAAAAGATGCCACTGACGATTGCAATAACCAGGTTCATTCCAGGTCCAGCTGCTGCAACCCATGCCATGTCTTCCTTAGGGCGACGTAAATTGTGGGGGTTGACTGGAACCGGTTTTGCGTAGCCAAACATAAAACCGGTGGTCGATAACAGAATAAGTGGGATGAGGATGGTTCCAAAAAGATCGATGTGGACAAGCGGATTCATCGATATTCGCCCCAACTGTCGCGCGGTCGAATCGCCTTTTTTGTCTGCTACCCATGCATGTGCAGTCTCATGAAGAGTAACCGCCAGAATAAAGGGAAGGGCATAGATGCTGATATTTTGAATAATTTCATTCATTTTTCAGGTCTCACTTCGACCAGCACTTCATCTGGATTGACTTTATCTCCTTCCTGAACGTAGATATCCTTTACAATTCCGTCAATAGATGTGTGCACTTCACTCTGCATTTTCATGGCTTCGATAACCAATACTACCTGCCCTGCTTTCACCTTCTCCCCTCGTCGGGTTTTAACGCTGACCACGGCTCCGGGCATTGGCGTCGTCACATCCCCTTCGTGGGTCACCTTGGGCCGAGTGGAGCGTCCACCTGCGTGTGAGTCAATTCTCCCTTCGGCGCTAGGAACGATCTCTAACTGAGATTCTACCATAACCTCTTCGAGGTGCCCGTCGATGTAAATAAAATAGGGCCGCCCTTCCTCACCAGGATGCCCCATGCCACCGACTTTTACTTGAAAAGTCTCTCCATGCACCTTAATACTGTATTCACTTGGGGCAAGCAATGGGACAGGTGTTTCTTTGACTAATATGGGATCTGTTGTCTTCTTTTTAGTCGGACTATTCTTATTTTTAAAGAAATCGAGTGCAACTTGAGGAAATAGCGCATACGTTATTACATCTTCAATATTCTTACTATTTACCTTATATTCCTTTTCGAGGTCTTTTTTTGCTTTTTCAAGCTCGGGATCGACTAAATCAGCCGGACGGCAAGTAATGGGCGTCTCCCCCCCAATGGCTTTTTTCTGAATATCTTCGTTAATCGGTCCCCATGATTTGCCATAGAGGCCTTTTAAATAATTTTTCGTTTCCGTGGTAATCACTTTATAACGTTCCCCCGTTAAAACATTCAGGGTCGCTTGGGTTCCAACAATTTGGCTGCTGGGTGTAACCAATGGCGGAAAACCAAAGTCTTCTCTCACCTTTGGCACCTCTTCAAGGACTTCTTTCATGCGGTCAAGCGCATTTTGTTCAGAAAGCTGCAACGCCAAATTAGAGGTCATTCCCCCGGGAATTTGATAGGTCAAAACCCTCGGGTCAACACCAGTGTAGTCCGATTCGAATTCTTTATATTGCTTTCGAACATCGACAAAATAATCGGCGATTTCGGTCAATAAGTTCATATCCATCTTGGGGTCCCGTGGCCCACCTTGCAAAATTCTCGTGATGGTTTCAACGGGCGGTTGAGAGGTCCCTGATGCCATTGAAGAAATTGCGGTATCAATAATATCGACTCCGGCCTCGATCGCCTTTACGTATGTCCCTATCGCCATTCCGCTCGTATCGTGTGTATGGAGATGGACCGGCACGTTGAGCACGGCTTTCATTTTACTAACAAGATCGAAAGCGTCGTAGGGCGATAGGAGCCCCGCCATATCTTTGATGCAGACCGACTCGGACCCCATATCTTCTAGGCGTCTAGCCAGATCGACAAAGAGATCATTATTGTGAAAACGGCTGACCGTGTAGCACAAGGCCCCTTCGACCTTTCCGCCGTATTTCAGCGTGGCCCTAAAAGAGGTCTTAAGATTTCTCATATCGTTTAAGGCATCGAAAATTCGGATAATATCGATGCCGTTTAAAATGGCCCGGTCGATAAACCGTTCGACCACATCGTCGGCATAATGCCGATAGCCCACTAAATTCTGCCCGCGCAACAACATTTGAAAGGGGGTTTTTGGCATCACCTTTTTGAGTTGACGTATTCTTTCCCAAGGATCTTCCTTGAGATATCGGATCGCCGCATCGAAAGTGGCTCCACCCCACATTTCCACCGCCGAATATCCGACCTGATCGATCTTGGCCGCTATCGGCAGCATGTCTTCCGTTTTTAGCCGAGTCGCGATTAAGGATTGGTGGCCATCCCGGAGTGATGTATCCATGATTTGAATGGGCGCCACACTCGACTTTTTCTTCGCGTCTTTTTTTGAAGCTGCCACTGCTGATCTCCTTTATTATCTTCTTGAATGCGCCGCAATAGCGGCGGCGATTGCAATCACTTTGTCGATGGGGTCGTCGGAGGTCGATAAATTCAACATCTCAAGATGCGTCTCAATGTAGGACGTATCGAATTTTCCGCTTTTAAAGTCGGGATCTTCCATAATTCTTTTTAAGAAAGGGATCGTCGTTTTCACACCGCGAATCACATATTCGTCAAGTGCCCGCCGCATACGCTGGACCGCCCCATCCCAAGTCTTCGCACGGACAGTCAGCTTGGCCAGCAAAGAATCGTAATAAGGGGGGATCACATAGCCCTTATAAATATTCCCGTCGATTCTCACGCCGATTCCGCCCGGAGAATAATAGGCCGTCACCTTTCCCGGTGTAGGCAAAAAACCGTTTTTAGAATCTTCGGCATTGATCCGGCATTGGATGGCATGTCCGCGTAGAGAAATATCTTCTTGCTTATCCATCAAAGGTTCCCCGGCGGCGATCCGAATCATTTCTTTGACAATATCGATCCCCGTCACCTCTTCGGTTACCGTGTGCTCAACCTGTATTCGCGTATTCATTTCTAAAAAATAATACCGTTTGTCGGCATCCACTAAAAATTCGACCGTCCCTGCACTTTCATAATTCACCGCGCGGGCCGCCGCGAGAGCGGCCTCTCCCATTTTCTGGCGAATGTTTTCGTCGATCAGAAGCGAGGGCGCAATTTCTATCAATTTTTGGTGACGGCGTTGAATCGAACAATCCCGTTCGCCCAGATGGAGCATGTGTCCATATTGGTCGCCAAGGACCTGGATCTCAATGTGGTGTGGACGCTCTATTTTCTTTTCCAGATAAACCGCATCCTTCCCAAACGATGCCTTGGCCTCGGCCTGGGCGATGGGGAAAAACTTCTTTAAATCAGTGCGATTATTACAAATCCGAATCCCTCTCCCGCCACCCCCGGCGGAAGCCTTTAACATGACCGGGTATCCGATCTCATCGGCGAATTTCACCGCATGGTTTACCGATGAAATGGGATCGGCAAGACCGGGAACAACCGGAACCCCCGCCTCAATCATCAGTCGCCTGGAAGAAATTTTATCCCCCATCGCCCGTATGGCCTCCGGTTTCGGACCGATAAAGGTGAGGCCGTTCGCACCGCAGGCCTCGGCAAACTCGGCGTTCTCCGCTAAAAACCCATATCCGGGATGGATGGCATCGGCCCCTTTTTGTTTGGCCAAGTCGATAATGCGATAGATACTGAGGTAGCCCTCGATCGGGCCCGGACCCACCAAGCAAGCTTCATCCGCATATTTCACCGGGAGGGTCGCCGCGTCGACTTCGGAGTGGATGACGACCGTCGGAACGGACAATTCCCGGCAAGCTCGAATAATGCGAAGCGCAATTTCCCCGCGGTTTGCAATTAATATTTTTTTAAACATAAAACCTTATCTTGGGAGTGCGATCCCGCTTTTCCTTGGCAATGCCTTCTTGTCCTCAAAAGTTTCTTCAGCGTAATTCATTCCACCCAAATTGTGCAAGTCTCCTTGGACGACCACGACGATTAAATCTTTGGCCGGCTTAATTCACCTGAACAAATTTCCCGCTTTGCACTTCAATAAAGACAGGCTCTTTGATGACTTCGCCATCGAGAATCTCATAAATAAAGCCGGAGACGCCGGGAAAATCGATCGCGCCGGCAATCGAAGACTTGACTTCTTTTGGGGTCACCGCGCCCCCCCGCAGCGCAGCCAAAATAAGCCGGGTGGAATCAAAGGCCTGAGCCGCAAACAAATCCGGTTCTTCGTTGAATCGCTCTCGATATTGACGGACAAAACCCTGGACGATCGGGTTTGTGCTGCCCTTAAAAAAACCATCCGCAAAGACGGCGCCCTCGGCATAGGAACCGGCAAGGTCCAAAAATTCCGGGGCATTCCAACTGTTCGTTCCTAGAATTCTCACCTCATTGAAATCGTAAAAAAATAATTGCGGAATAATCAAACCCGCCCTGACGGCATCGGCGGGCAAAAAAATGGCCTCGAAACCCGGCGTATAAAGTTTTTCCGTACGGCCGTCTTCGTGTTCGATGGTTTCGATAAAGCCGCTTTTGGCCAAATCGGCCTTCTTTAAACGAAGGATCGTTTTCGAAAAATCGGTGTTATTTAATGGATACGATTCCATCAACACCACTTCGCCTCCCAAGGATTTAACCCCTTCGGCGAAACAATCCACCCAGCGTTGGCCCATCGCCTCTTCCGGAAAAAGGACGGCAAAGCGTTCGATCGATAACTGCAATACGGCATATTCTGCAATGGCATTGCATAAAAACCGATTGGTCACCGCATTTCTAAAGACAACATCGCCCAACTTCGACAACTGGGCGGCGGTGGCGCCCGGTGTAATTAAGGCCAAACCGGCCTTTTCGACAATGGGGGCCATGCGCTCAACTTCCTTGCTGAGCAGCGGTCCGACGACGGCCACCGGCGCATATTCATTCAGCCAATCTTCGAGGGGCATCCGGAGGCTGGATGGATCGCCTTCCGTATCGCGCACCACCAGCCCGACAGAAGCCATCGGGAGCGCCTCTTTAAAAAGGCGAATCGCCAGTTCTGCCCCATACAAGGCCTTGTTTCCAAAGTGCTCCAATTTTCCGGAAAGAGGCAGCACCACGGCGATTAAGTAGCGGTCGGATTTTATTTTTTCGCCCATGCGGTCAAGTTGATTTTGCGCTTGTGTGGCATAGGGGTGAGCGGGAAAACGCGATAAAAACCGCTGGATTTCCTTTTCTTCCCGAAAATAATTTTCATTCGTCTCGTATAGATTAATGAGTTGAATGAAGGCAAGGTCGGCGGGAAAGGCCGATCCGAACTGCTTAATCAGGGCTAAGAGGGTATCTTCCCGAAATTTCTCTCGCATCAAAAGCTCAATTTCATGCTGAATAAGGACTTGGTCGACCGGATCGGTGGAAAGCGTCCTGCGCTGCATCATCGTATCCAAGGCATTTAGAAATTCTTTGCGGTCGATATAAGCTTTCCCTAATTTTTCGTAGACCCCCTTCTTCGATACGTCATTTCCAAAAATCCCCTCCCAAATCGAGCGGATTTCTTTCAGTCTTCCCACTTTAAAATAGATATCCGTTAAGCGCATTTTCGCCGCATCGACGCGGGCTTCGTCTGGGAAACGCTCAAAAAAAAGATTGAGCGTCGCGGCCGCTTGGTTCATTTCACCCGCATCAAAATAGGCCTCGCTCAGCAGAAGGTAGGCATCGGGCAATAGGACATTTTTGGGGTAATTGGCCAGGAAATCTTTTAGATACGAGCGGGCGAGCTTATGGTTGCCCTGATCGAAAAAATCTTGGGCCTTGGAAAAGATAGCTTTTTCTTCGGGAGACGCCATTTGGAAGTGCGGACCGGGAATCAGCTTTCGGAGACGGTTGTCTTCCGGTGCCGCCGGGTTTAGGGCGTTTGGGGGATTTTGTGCTGCGCCTTGTGCCCAGGCCATGGATGGCTGAGAAAACAAGAGGACACAAAAGACGAGCGTCATGAAACGATATAAATAAACCTTCAATGCGTGTTTCCTCACATAAGCGACAAGATGGCACCAGAACACCGAGAGGCCCAAAAATAAGATAGGATCGATTGAGGTGTTTATGTGTTACTGGAAAAGGATGATTAAGCGCTACCTCTATACCCATTTTGGCGCGAACGGTCCACTGGGCTCTGGGCCATAAGATGATAAAATAATTAGCAAACCATGTCAAGAAATGTAGTGTTTTGGCTAGCTCGCTGGGAATTATGCCCTTGAACCCCTCCCGTAAACGGAAGCACTTAAAAATCCAAATATCTGGCTTCTGAGCCCAACACAAAAAAAGAACGATTCACCGCCGCAGGCCATAATTTGCGCGCGAGTTATCTTGATGATTTACCGGAGAGAGAAGATTGGAGTCGAGATCCCTCTCGTATTGATGGGGTGGGTTTCGTTCTATCGTTTTTTAATTTAGGCGATCAAGGCACTGCCTATATTAAAGGCCTCCGAAAACCGATCCAAGCCGTGGCTGCCGCCATTGACATATCGCCGGGCCGATTTCAGGTCGCCTTCCAGCAAGGCCCTTTTGATGGACTGTTCCTTGTTTTTGATGAAGCTGGCCAATAAGCGTGCGGCGATCACCGAATCGTTCGCCAATTCCGGCTTCTCGATAAGTTGATTGCCCAGGCCGATGGCCTCCCCGTGGGTCTTGTAATTCGCCCGGCCGGTCAATTGGATAAATCCCCGCCCCTTGAAACGATCGCCATCGCCATCGCCCTGATTGCCTAAGTCTCTGCGATGGTCGTAAAGATCGAAGGGATGGCCGCCGGGGGAGGTGTTGTAACGCGAACGTCCTTCACTGATCGGCTCGAAGCCCTCCGTCTCGGCCCGAATCGTCGCCAGTGCCATCAGCACCATGGGCTTGTCGATTAAGGCCTTCTCCGTCAAGCCATCGAGCAGTGCAGGAAGATGCTTTTTAATATTATCGACAGGCGTAAAGGGAAACATCTTCGACACAATCTTAACGGACACATTCGGAAGCACGGAGAGCACAGGGTTTTTCCCGCGGAGGCCCAAGGCCTTTTGCGTGCTCGGCCCCACAAGGCCATCGGCCAACAAGCCCTCGCTATTTTGAAAGGCCATCACCGCCGCCTCGGTCCCCGGGCCAAAATCGCCATCGAGGGCGCCCGGACTAAACCCGAGCTTTTTTAATCGCGCTTGAAGTGCCTTCACTTTCGGGCCAGAATCCCCTTCTTTAAGTACAGCCATCCTTTCTCCTTTGGGTTCGCTATTTACCTAAGTTCGATTGCATTATCTGTAGAATGGTCTAAACGATGTCGTCAAGAGGGTCTGACAATACATATAATGGATAAGATGACTCCAATGATCTATCGCATTCACCGAAACACGTACACCTTCAAGAACTGAGCAAAGCCCCCAAAGAAATGTCTTGTAATGCGCTGTCGTCCAAGGCGACCTGTAAAACTGCCAAGGCCTCCTGCAATTGAATCACATGACTTGCCCCCACCGCGGGCACGCCGATTTCGGCGGCCAGCGTTTCGGGATCCGCGAGCAACAAATCGCTGATGCTCCGTGCCGAGAGGGCGGCAAAGGGCATGAGATCGGCGCGAAATCCGAGCACCATCCGCGCCTTCACCCGAAACTCCCGCAATTTGACGCCGGGAATGGATGCAATCGCTTGAAGGGGATCCAAAGCGATCAGATCGTTCAGAGAGCTCACCCCTGCGGAATTGAATGCGGAGGAAAACCGTTTCCCCACGCCGTCAATACTCATCACCGGCAAGGCGCCGCCGAAGCCGCCCACGCTCTCTTCCATGCCCCCCCCGCCGCCTCCAAGGCCGAAGGTGAGATATAAATTTCGCGTCAGCGTCATCCCTGCGGAGACTTGGATACGCGGATGAATCACATAGTCGATCATCCAGCCACTGTCTGCGGCCGCCGTTGCATCGCCTCCGAAGAGTCCGAACTCGCGTAAGGACCGAATGCCTTCTCCACCCAGGTCTTCCAGCGTAAAGGTGGCGCCAATCTGCAGCCGCGCCGTCGGACCCTCAACCATTTGATTCGCTTCGTCCAGATAGTGGATATCCTCGGCACTCAAAGGCTTGCGAACAATCTCTTGTGTGAGTCGATCGTCCTCCGCTTTGGGGCTGGGCATCAACCGATCCCAACTTGACGCCCCCTCGCCCACGGCCCAAAAGAGAATGCCGGAGAAGCCCGCTTCCCCCTTCATTAAGGCGGCCAAGAGTCCATTACAGCTTTGCACCACGCGATTGGCGCGCCAGCCGCCGTCCCAAATCAATCGATGTTTCGCGTTTCGGACTTGGTCGCGATAGTAGCCTTGAAGCCAGGGGGAATGCGCTCTCTTCATGCTATATACCCTTTCGAACATCATTCGTGTGTGGTCTTCGCCTTCCTTGGCGTCGTGAGGGCGATCGCCTGGTTCATGCGAGAAACCGCCATCGGGAGAACGCTTTTCAAAACGGCCTCGCTTTCAAAACCGCGCGCCGCCACCATGGAAAAATTGTCGCTCCCATCCCGAATCTTGCTGAGTTTCTCGCAAAAAAAGTCACGGAAAACCGCAGTGGTCTGATCCGCGATTTCCGCGACAATCGCCTCGTGACCCGCGAAGATCAACAGGATGTCGAAGATGTCTTTACTGGTAGAAAAACGGCCAAAGCCACGACGGTCGAAGGCATTGAGCTTCGTCCCCAAATAATAGGGGGCGGAAATGGCCTTCACCCGGAGCCCCTCGCCAATATCGATCCACTGGGCATATTGCATCGCCTCGGCGCACCATTGGTTGTTGAAGGTAAAAACCTCGGGGTCGGCCGGCAGGGCTTCAACCTTGATCCGTCCAAGCAGCCACTGGCTTACCGCGCCGGTGCTAATTTTCTTGAATCCGCGCTCGAAGAGCGTGTCTTCGAATTGAAACAGATCCGCTTTGTTGTCGAAGTCAACAATGAAGTCGACGTCTTTTGCATAACGGACATAGTGGGACCATTCCTCCGTCAATAAAAAAGGAATCACAACGCCCCCGAGAAAGACGACAGAATTGCACACGGGCCCCATCGCCTCTACTACCTGTCGGAGCATATCTTGGCTGGTGGATTTAAAATCCTTCTTTGCAACAGCGCTCACGACTGCACTCGGATATTTCACAGTCACCTCACAATCACTTTCAATAAAAGGGGTCACAAAACCTTCCCCTTTGTTAAAGGGGGATAAGACCCCCCCAAAACACGCCTAAATAAATTCGACGCGGAAAACCGTGTCATCCAAGTAGGGCGCGGTGGTGATGACTTGCAAAGTCGCAACCCGTTTGAGGGTTTGGGAAAAGAGACGGATCTTCGCCTGGCCCTTTTTGAGCTGTACCTTGTTGATGTCTTTTTTCCCTTTTTCGTCGCGGAGGATGCCATGGTCGGTCCGAAGATAGAGTTCCTCGTTGTCGCCATCGCCCTTCTGCGGCTTGAAACGCTCGTCAATCTTCGTAATGGTAATCAGCGTGGACGAGGTCCCGTCGGCAGGGATTTCCGGTATGCCGTCGACCGGATGTTTGTCCTCGGCGTCGCTTTCGATGAACAGGGCAAAGGTCTCCGGATCGCGAATCACCAGCTTGGGCTTGCTCGCCGCCCCGGCCACCACCAGCCGATGGGGAAAGGCCTCCATGTATTGCTGCGCCAAGTGCCTATCGCTCACCTGCAAGGCATCGTATTCAGAAATTTTTCCGGGTTTGACCGATCCGGCCACCACTTCCTTTAAGGCCATACTTTTATCGGGATCCTTTACGCCGAGCGCGCTCACGCCGATGATTTGCCGATCCGATTTTTTATAGATTACCCACATATCCATTCCTCCAAACGCAGTGCCAATCGAATTGAATTCCCATCCATTATCCCAAACAGTAGACGTACATGCTGAGGCTAAAGGTCTGCAAAGACAAAGCCCCTGTCGTCCCCGTTCCCGAGGGTCCGACGCGATAGAACTGCAGCGACAAGTTAGTCCCGCTTACCCCGCTGATCGAGGCCCCAATGGTAATGGTCCGGTTCGGCGCCACGGTCGCATCCGAAAAGTGCCCCAGGCAAAGATAACCCGATATGGACGTTTCCTGACGGTAAAAGGGCGCGGTACTGGTCCGATAAACCAGGGTATACTGACCCCGCTGAAGCGTCGCCCCGCGCAGATCGGCAAAGCCCGAAGCGTTGGTTCCCGTATTCAAGCTGGCGAGACGGCCGTTTAAATTGGCGACCCCCCATACGAATTTAGGGACAAAGCCCAAGTCACTGGTCCGGATGGCGTTGTGCGCATCGGCCTGTGTGAAGGAGACCTGGATGACGGAACGGTTGTTGAATTCATAATTTGACGCCGCAAAAGCCCCCAACTGCGCGAGGGTCACATTGTGCGGATTGTCCGTCCGGGAGAGATGCGCCAGGGCGCTTGCCAAAGATAAAATCGTCTGCCTCAAATCGGTGATGCCCCCCGCCGGGATCACCGCTGCCCCCCCGACACGCGCGAGCCGCGCCAGCCCATAAAAGGCATGACCTGCCGTCAGAACCGGAACGGCGGATGAGCCTTCCACCACGCGCACCGCCCACTCCCGTTTCGTTCGGACGCAGCTTTCCACACCAATCGCCGGATTGACCAGGTCGGCGTCCTCGGTAGAATCCACTTCACGCTCCCAGACATCGATATAGACCGTGTCGGTCCGGTTGCCCGCCGGTGTCGTGAGCGGCGGAATCGGATCGACACCCCACTCCGCGCCCAAGGCGGCATTGTTGTACAAGGCTTGCGCCGTGTAGCGGATGTCGCTCTCATTCAGCACATCCAAACCTTCGACCAGTATGCGTCCTGTGCCCACCGCCGTGCCATCGCCGCCGCGAATCGACAGATCGTTGGGGTCGGCGACGGCTTGAATTTGAAAGCCGTTGTTACCGTTGGGAACGCCGTTTCCCACAAACCAACGTAAAAAGGCCTGGAGTTCGTATCTGCGAATGTCTTCGAGTTCGTTCCAATCGGCATCCACAATCGGAACGCCCTGCTGGAGGCGAACACCGACATAGTGCTTTAAGCGATCGAACGTATCTCTGGAAAAATTACCCATAGTGCCTCCTCTTTTCTGTCCTGCATGCACACTGCCATTGATTAAAAATAAAGTCGGACCACGCGAATTAAAGTCGATGCTTCATCCTTGTGGAGCACCGGATGCCGAATGGTGTTGATCAGGACCTCCTCGCCATTCAAGCGTCCAAAAAGCCCAAACTCCCGCAAGGGAAAGTGCGTCGCCGGCGCAATCGGAGCCGGATAACCCGGGACGAGCGTCGCGGTCATCTGCACACGGCTGCTCGGCCCGGCAACCACTTGATCGCCGGTATCCAAGTACACCAGCGCCAGTTCCGCCGTCGGAAGGGGCGGATTGTAGCGCTTGACCAGGCCCGTCGTCGTGGCCGGACTTACCGCCGGGACGCCATCGGTATCCCAAGACGGATCGCCCTCGCCCACGGCGAGGGACGCGATGCCCGTGGCCGTTTCGTTCATCATAAATCCGGCCAACAAAAACCGGCAGCCGTTTAAAATCGTATTGCTTCGCCATCCGCTGTCCCTGCGTAGGCGGCCGTCGGCGCCATAGAGCCTGTCGCGATAAATCCCTTTGATTGCCGAAGCCATTTCTTGCACCACCTAACCTCCTCCTTCTGTCACCATTTCCGTGAATCCCTCTTCCACACCGCCGACTTCCTCGGGAATCGTTCCATCGAAGGCCAGATCGCCGAGAAGCTTCTGCGGGAAAATGGCGGGAAAATCGCTGGTATAAATCAGCTCCTTATACACGGCCGGATCGAAGATAAACACCGCGCGGATCTGTATCGGCAAAAACTCCCGGAGGATGCGCTCGATCATCGTCCGATTTTGCTGAATCTTCGAGATGTCCTCCGTATCTGGCGTCAAATAAAGCCCGATGGTATTCCGGGCGTACCAGGTTTCGGGACCAGGAACTCCCACCGGGCCCGTATCGTAGCTGTAGCTTTGAAAGTCGTCATAGCGACCGCGAAGGGCGATCTTGGCGAGGTTTTTCGTATCGACCGATGTGGTCCCGGAATAGCGCAGATCCACCGTCTCCGTCGCGCCATAAACCTCGCTCCGGTAGCCGACAGGTTCATTCGAGTGATAGCTGAGGCGCGTCACCCCATCGATACTGAAGGCCAGCGGATCGCGCTGCGAATAGGGATTCTCCGTAATCTGGGTCAGCGCGTCCAAGGTCGGGATCGGCGTGTCTCGCAGAATCGCCCGCCAGATTGACCAACTTTGGTTCCGGTTGGAACTCCAATACAATTCCATCTCACCGGCCGCATTAAGAAACAGAGAAGGCTCCCGGTCTTGATCGTCGGGCGAGGATTTCGACACCCTAAAGATCGGACTCCAATCGGGCGGCCGGTTGACATACCAGGTGAGCAAGTCCAAGGAGACGGGCAAGACCGAGGTATCAACCGTCAAATGATCGGGTGTGGCCAGGCTCCAAGAGTGAAACCAAGTAAAGGCATCCGGATCGATATTCTCGGCGAAGCGGTAGGCGATCTCCCAGCGGCTTTGGCCCGGCGTGCCGGTCTGCATCTTACGGCTCCAAAAGACCCAAATTTTGGGAACGCCGTTCGTGGCTGACGCGCCCGGCTGAAAAAAAACGAAGAGATCGGTCTGCACGACGGGGTCTTCACCCCCATCGAAGGGAAAGCTGTGCGCCGCCGGGATGTTCCAGGCATTGTTCTCTTCCCGGAGGAACTTCAATACCCACTTGCCCGCCGTCTTTTCGAGCCAAAAAAGCCAGAGATGTTTCGTGTGATCGATGAGGAGGGAGGGGCGTTTTCGCGGCATCGCTGCCCCGCCAAAGACCTGCGGCGTGGACCAGGCTCCCGCTTGATGACTTTGATAATGCACTTCATGGTTCTGCGTCTTCGCATCGAAGCTATCCCAGTAGACCCAGAGGATGTCGCCCTTGATTACGGCGCTGGGGTGCTTGTCGATGCGGGGACCGTTGGTGAGGCGTTGACTAGGAGCCCAGCGATAGACGTCCAATTGCCCCGCGCCCGGCAGAATCGTATAGCGCTGGTGGTTTTCGCGGTCCCGGACCAGCCACTCGTCTTCGTTCTTAATGATCAGGGCATTGAGCGAGAGGGGATAGCCCGCCGTTTCGAAGGATTGCTGAAGCGCGAAGGTCATCGTCTCTTTGTTTAAAGCCGCTTCAAAGCTGCTTGCGATATCGAAAACCGACAAGGTTTTAAACCAAATATCCCAGCGGCCGTTCCGAAACGTATGAAAGAAAAACCAGCGTGTCCCCGCCGAGTCCACCACCGTGGAGGGCCGCCCGTCATAGGCAAAACCAAGAGAATAGGGTTCGATGGCCCTGGACCAGTCTCCACCCGCGCGCTCCCGGCGCACCCAGATGTTCAGCCGCTCCGCCTGATTACTGCGGGCCACATTATGGACGAATTCCTTTGCCCGGCTCTCCCACCCCAGTATCCGCTTCACCGTCGCCTCGACGGAGGGAATCAAGCCGATGGTTTGATACACCGACACGGCGTCGCGCAACTCGTTGCGCTGCCCGTCCAATTCCAAACGGTGATCGGTGCACCAGGCAATCCACTTTGCCAATAGCGGCAGCAACGCCCCATCGACATTTTGGAGATCGGCCAGATCGGGAATCGTTTTGGCGAGGCTCACGAATTGATCGAGCTGTGCGCCCGGCAGGGCGAGAAAGCGCCGAAGCTGTCCCCGCGCCTGATCTGCCGCCGTCATCCCCGGCGGAACGCTCAAGGGCAGCTTCGTGTCGTAACGGTGATAGATGGCCGGAAGGAGCTCATGCATCTGCCCGGCCATGTTGTAGGGGCCCGTCGCCAGGGCCGACACACGGTTGTGCCGGTCGATTTCATATTCCCGTGGCGTGTTTCGATAAGGGAAAAAGGCGTAATAATAGACCGTTTCGGCCTTCAGACCTGTATCCGCGACGGGGCTTAAATCCGTCCCATCCGCAACCAGGTCTCCGTCATCGGGAGAAGTCGGATAGGTCCGAACCCGGCGCATGATCCGCATGCCCGGATATTGCGCGGCCTCCGGATTTCCCCAAGAGAGATCGATCCGGTTCCCTTCGGGATGCGCGGCGGCGAAGAGTTCTGTTAGGCGAAGACTCACTGGCTGCCTCCGGAAGTCGTGACCTTCGCGCCCTTGGCGTAGTCGGCGATCCCGGCAGGGATTTCTGGGATCTCGTTGCTGCCCAAAACGATCTTGCCATCGACGTGGATGGTGGCGCCCGCTTCATCGGATCGCCGGAACTCCGAGATGTTGACCCCCTTCACGCCGTCGATCTCTTCGATCGCCTCGTAAAACTTGCTTAAATAAAGGGTCTGCGCAAAGTCGACCGCATCGAAGGCCAGCAGGGCCGCGACGGAATCCTGCACCTTCTCTTTAATTTCGTCGGCGGAATAATAGCTCTCCACGTCCACTTCGGCCGTCACGTAAATTTGCACATAGTCGACATCCTGAATTTCGATCAATGTCGAGACGGGCCGTTTGTCTTCGAAATAAGCCAGCAGGTTGGCCTCGAGCACATCGCTCACGTGACCGCCCCCCTGCGGCGCGACAAACAAGTTCACCGTATTCCAATTCGTCCCCTCGGCGCGGACCTTGCCGACCCCTGTAAATTCGAGGGCGAGGGCCTCGTAATCGTCGGCGGTCACGGCCCGCTTTAGCGAACGAAAGACGCTCGGCGCGTGGCGGACGGCGTCCGCGATGTCCTCCCGTTCCGCGCCGCCGGTCGCCGCGCCGGGATTCGTGACCTGCGCCCCGACCAGGCTCAGCTGCGGCGCGTTGACCAGGGTTTGAATACTGCCCGCAATCACATTGCCCTTTAAGCCGCCGCCGACGCGATAGCTGACGCGGATTTGCGCACCGGGCGCGGGGATGGCCCCGAAGGCCCCGTCGCCAAAAATCACGCTTGCCCGATCGTCTTCGTCAATCTCGATCAGATAGTCTTGCTGTCCCTCCCGGCTGAAGGACAGGCTGTCTTGTAAACGCCATTCGTCGATCACGCCGCCCAGTTCAGTCAAAAGAACGACATCTTTTTGAATCTGCTGTCCTTGTCCCAGTGATCTCAGAATCAGGCCCGCGTGCGTGAGCGGATAGCGCTGATTCGCGCGGCCGTCCGAGACGCCGAGGATTTCATCTTTCACCAGTCGTCCTTCTTCGACGGGAATATTCGAGATGGTTTTTTTTCCGCCCACCGCGATGAGCGTGCTGCAATCGATTTCCATCGCCACTTCACGGGTATACTCAAAGCGGACGCTGGGGCTGTCTTGCTGGCTTTTGGTGGCGACGGCATCCCCTTTTTGAATCGTAATCACTGCATTGCAGGCTGCCGGCACGGTCAAGGTGAGTGCGGCGGAGGCCGGCGCGGCCGTGGCCAGCTTATAGCCGATGAGACGAAGGTGCTGAATAATACTTCGCCGCGTTTGGGCCGTGCTTAAAAAACTTTCGTTGACGGCGCGGTCTTGATAGTAACCGAGGATGTCGCCCATGTGGGCGAACAATTCGAGCAGCACATTCCCGAAGTCGGCCTCGTTTTCAAACTCCTTCCACTCGGGCAATTTCGTGGGAATCAAGTCGCGCATGGACTTCAGCAGGCTGTCGTAGTCCCGCGCCATATAATCCACCGCCGTCTGTCCGTTTGTCTTTTTCGTTTCCGCCATCGTTGTATCCTTTTATTTAAATTTCCGCTTCCTAGCCTCCCGCTTTGAAAAAGGAGGATCGAGGGGGATTTCGTTTTTTGACGTGTTCTAAATATTCAACCTATTTAAATCCCCCCTTACCCCCCTTTTACAAAGCGGGGTAAAACTCTTTTGAAAATGCTTCACAACCAACATAAATCACTTGAAATGAATACGTACCAATTTTTTCGACAGATCCGTTTTCCGGGTGTAGGCGATTTCGATCGTAATGGTCTCTTCTTCCGATTTCACATCCACCCCGTTGACGACAATGTCGTCGGCCAGCCAGCGGGTGAGGGCCTGCCCCACCGTAAATTCCATGGCGGAGGCAAGAATGCTGTTGTTGGGCTCGAAGACGAGGTTGAAGAGCCCGCAGCCAAAAGTCGGCATGTTGACCCGCTCGCCCGGCGCGGTAAAAAGCACTTGGATAATGCGACCCCGGATGGCCTCGTCGCCCCCGTTGGCGCTGACATGTCCCGCCGCATCGACGGCGAAGGGAAAACCGAAGCTGTCTTTTTCAACGATCATCTTCGCCTCTTTCCCTAGGCCACCAGGCCTGTGCCGCCGTTGCTCTGCGTGAATACACCGCCGCTCGCTGTCGTCGAGGTTTGCACACCTTTAATTTCCATATTTGCGTTGATGTGGTCGATCACCCCTTTCGAAATCGCAAACGCCAATTGCTTCCAACTGTCTTGGATTTTCGCCAAGTCCGCGGGCGGAAGACCCGACAGCGGGGGTGAAAGGATGGCGTTCATTTGATCGTACACGGCCTGGGTCATGCCCGAATTCGCAGTTTTGGTCCCAATTTGCAGTGCCATATTATTTCACCTTATTCGTTAACGAAAGCGCCGGATCGAGCGCCAGCGGCGCGCCGGGCACAGGCGGCGTGGTCGGCGCGCCCAGATTCCCCGTGTGCATGTGCGTCGCATAAGTACCGTTCATCCAGGTATCCAGCACCGTCTTGAGTTGATTGCCCAGGACCAGCGGTTCGCTGGCCCCATCGCCCACTTTGATACTGCTGCTTTTGATCGTCACACTTGCGCTGTCCATGGTAATGACGTTCCCGTTTTTGTCCTCGATGACGATGCCGCTGGAATCAAGCGTCACGGTATTGCCGTTTTTACCGTCGGTGACTTTGATGCCGTCTTGATTGAGGGTCACGACTTGCCCGTTGACCGCCTCCACAAGCAAGACCATCTCTTCCCCATCTGCGTCTTCCAGTTGAATCGTATGCCCCTTGAGGGTCTTGATGATCTTCCGCGTCGGCGGGTCTTGCACGCTGCCTTCTTCCGCGCCCTCGGCATCGTTCGGCTTCGGCAGTTCGCTTTCGCCGCCCGGCTTGCTCCAATAGCTGCCGACCCAAATGGGAAATTCCAGGTCGCCTTCCTCGAACTCGACCCACACGCCCGCATCGACTTCCGGAATAAAAAGAAAGCCCTGATTCGCCGCCCCGCCATAAGGCAGGCAGGGCGTGGCCCAGCCGGTGACGACTTCCGTGCCCAGCACGCTGGGGACTTTTATTTTGAGCCGTCCGAGGCTTTCGGGATCGGCGTTGTCCACGACAATGCCGCGATACTTGCCGTAAAAACGCTGCTCGACTTTTTGAATGAGGTTTGCGACCACTTGATCCAGATTCATGCCCACTCCTATAGCAACCCGCCCAACAATCCTCCGGAGCTGCCGCTAAAATCTTCCGCGCCCGTCGGTGCGAGGCCATTGCGTTTCACCTTGAAGCTTTGCGTATAGCCCTCGCCGCTAAAGGCATGGGTGACGTTAGACACATAGTAGATCCCGCTGTGGGTCTCTCCCAAGCCCTTGATCGTCACGGTCGCCCGCGGTTTCAAGACATGGCCGTATTCGTTCGCGGTGATTTCGCCTTCCCCCGTCACAAACCATTCGCCCTCGTGAAATAGGCCCTGGCAAAGCGCGGACATCTCCGGATTGCCCGTCGCGGCGTTCATGCCGATATAGGCCTTGCCCGCAGACATCCCCGCAGCGAGAAAGCCCGTCCCCTTCTTGCTCCCCAAAGGCGTTTGCAGGCTCGATTCCACAACCGCCTCCAGCACCTCTTTGCTGCTTCGGTCGATTTGATACATGGCGACATTGGCGGGCGTCAGCGCATTGACCTCAATTGAAAACGAGGACACGTTGGTTTCGTCCCCAAAATGGACCGCCAAAACCGGCTGCGGTTCCTCGTCAATCTGAGGCGGCCTGAAGTAGCCGCTTGTGCCTTCGACAAAACATTCGTAACCGTTCCGCAAGGCGAGCCGTTTTAAAAATTGAATATCGGTTTCCCGTTGGATAATCGTTGAGACGGCCTCGTCGTGAATCACGGCGGTGTCCTCCGTTTCGGCGGAAAACCCGTAGAGTCCGAAAATTTCCCCGGCGATGTCGCTGTCTTTTTTATTGGGCCAGTCCTTTAGTTTTTCTTCCCGGTCCATCAGCACGCTGCCGTCCATCCCCCAGACCTCAAGAAAGCACTCGGTGCGTTCCGGAGTGAAGTGCGGTTTGACATGTGTGATATAGCCGGTGATCAAGTCTTCCATGTCGTCCCCAAAGCCAGCGGCGATACTGACTTCCTTCCAAAGCTGCAACCGCGCATCGTCGAGATAGGTCCAGATCCCTTCCGTGTCTTGCGTAATGGTGAGTCTCAGTCGGAACATGGCGGCCAAGGCATCGTCCAGCTCCACCTCAAAATGCATCAGATCGGCATAAAGATCCTCGGCCTCTTCGCCCTCAATGGTGATTGAAAAATTTTCAGCTTCCATTGCTTAGGCCTCAGCCCACCGTATTGGGGGGTATTACGATCGTCTTGCCGATGCGCCCAACCCGCTCCGGCGGCCCAACCGCCAGGTCCAGCCCGACCAGGCGGTTCACCAGTTGGATCGAATCGAGATTCATGCCGTTGTAGCGGACGATAAGGGTGTAACGGTAGCGAGGAACAATCAGCGTCACCGTTTCGGAACCCACGGTCTCGATGCGCTCCACCAGGGCGATCTCTTCCTTCATCAGTTGGACACGTTCGACCCCGACGGCGGCGTTCAAATCCGCGAGCACCTCGGCCCAAAGCGGCTCGCCCGCCTCGTCATTGATGAGGAGCGGAAAATGTTCGCTCACTAAAGTGTCTTTTCCCAGCAGCGCAGGCGGGAAGAGAAACGCGGGATTGGCGTCACAAATGCGCCACCATTTTCTCGGCTGCTTGTAGTATTTGAAGGCCAAGTGGTCCAGCCGGTCGTTTTCTTCGACCGTGTGCAGAAATTCGCCGTCAACCTTGGGAATCAGCCGAAGCGCCTTGGAGGCCGCCCGCTTGCCCTCGCTGTCGCCAACGACCACATCTTCCTGTTTTTTATAACGCGAAATTTTAGAAAACATTTGATTATCCTGGTATGACGACATCGGCGATGTCCGCGATGTTCGCCAGGTTTAAAACCGACATCACTTCCTTCATAGCCTTGGTGTACATATAGGCCAGGTTCTTCCCTTCAATCACGGTCAGGTTCACGGAAACGGTAGCGCGGACAGGATTCAGGTCGGTGCTGAATTCCGACTCCGTAATGCTGAGGCTGTTGATGTTCACCGGCAGCACCCGCTTGCGTCCCCAGATAAACAGGATCATGGGCGGGTTGGGTTTGTTTGTAAAACTAAAGCCGCCGGGCGATCCGAGCAAGGCCCCCAGGGCTTGGCCTAAGAGCGATTCCTCTTTTGGGTGTACCATCAACTCCAGCGTCGAGAGCTGAGGCGCGATGCCGAATTGCTCCGTAATGGTGTCCCCGTCATTTAAATCGTCCGTCGCATCCAAGCGGATCTCGAAGTTGATCGATTCCTCTTGAATACGCACCTGCTGGGCGTCGCGGATGTCCGCCAAATCGTCGAAGCGCTGGTGGTAATCTCGGAGGGAAATGTACTGCGCCGTTCGTCCGGAAGTTCGTGCGCTTTCGTATTCCGCCTGTTGCACGCTGCCCGGCACCGAGAAAGATTGCGTGCGGCTGCGCGAGAGCTGCACCGGATTGAATTGGAAGACGACGAAGAGCGGCGGAATGCTCAAGCCGTATTCCACAAAGGCCCCCCGCAAAATTTTAGGTTTATTGCTAAATCCAGACATCAGCCGATTCTCCTCGGTTGTTCAAAAAATTCATTATGGTTTTAACCCCCCTTTGCAAAAGGGGGGCAAGGGGGGGGATTTAACCCGCTCCAACCTTGAGAACAAGGCAAAAGCGAAATCCCCCTCAATCCCCCTTTTTCAAAGGGGGAAGTAAGATCATGCCCTCGACGGAAAACAGAATGCAGTCCTGTGTTCATCAATCGCCTTCCGGCCGGGCAACCGTACTTGAGCAGCGCGGAATGTCAGAGGCCGTCAAGCCTCCGATTTCTTCGGGCGTCAAGGTGCGGCCGAAGGCGGCGTTGATCATCCTGCGGGCCTCCCGAATCGAACTTTGCATACTCGTATCGCCGTCGTAATCGCTCAGGTTGCGGCCGCCCGTCGCAAAATCGCCCAGCCAGGCATTCTGTAAATTGGTGTTGTCGCAGAGGGGCCGCGCGAAGCCCTGCACCTGCACCCAGGTTTGATTTTGCCGCACCCCACAGAAAGTCTTCACGGCGAAGTCGTGATTCATCCTCACGCAGCCATGAGAAAGCGGCGTACCATCCACCGGCGCATATTCATGCAGGGCAATGCCCCGGCTCGGGACGAATTCCGTCCACCACAAGACCCCGTTATGATCGAGATCCCGGTTTTTGACCTGATAGCCGCTTCGCGCAGTGATCGGCGTGCAATTGCTCCCGTCCCGTTTAGAACCCTCCGCTGTGCAAGCCACGCCGTCGGGGTGGGCGGGATCCACGCAGCAGTGGCCTTTTCCCGATGAACACTGGCCCGATTCCGTCGACCCGTCACTCCAGTGGATCGTCGTGCTTTGCGGCGATTCCTGTTGCACAACAATCCGCTCGATCCACTTGTCCGTCGGCTGCCCAGAGCACTCGCTGGCCGCGGCATCCCATCGGCGTTGGATGCGTTTCGGCGCGGGTTTGCCTTGGGCGATCATCTGTACCATTTTTTGATTTCCCAATGCCCTGCGCACTCCTCGATCCCCGGGAGGATTGAATGGGGTTCGCCCCGATCCTGATTTATCGGATGCCCTTTTTGTGATGGGCGTCCTTTGAATAAGGGCTGATCTTTTATTTAAATGCCGCGAGGTCATGAGCATGCCTTGTATGGCTTCTTTAAATTGCTGCGCATTGCGCGGGCTCCAGATTATCGACGCCCACATTCCGCGACCCGCCGGAGGCCATCAGATTATCCGGGTCGGCATGATGATTGCCGTTGTTAAGCAAAACATGCATCAATTCGTGCGGAAAGGAATCGGCATTCGGGCGATTGGAAATCGCAAAGGCGCGTTCGCCATGTTGCGCGGGCCAAAAGGCTTCCGCGACCTTCGGACCCGAAAAGCTCGGCACGTAATAGGCATGGACAACTGAAGCACCACCGGGCTGATGCGCCAGCATCGCGTTTTCTTCGGCCGTGAGCGGGCGGACCGTTCCGGACGGCGCATTGAGCACCCCATGAGGCGCATCGGTATCGAGCAAAGTTGTATCCCAGGATTGGCCACCAACAATGTTAATCCGTGCGCAACACTGAGCCAAGACCCTATTGGCAATGGCTTCGTCATCATAAATGCTCCGCGTCGACCCCGGTAGGTTCACCGCAAAAATATCGATCTGCCGTACACCCCCAGGACAGGGGTTCGCCGCAGGCGGCGGATCGCGTTGAATACGGGGCGGGATCGGTGTTCGTTGCACCTTGCCCTCCGCGCCCCCTTGCTGCACGACGTGCGTCAATTCGTGGGCCATCAAGCCTCGGTCCCCTTCCGAAGCCCCTTTCCCCAAGGTGATGTGATTGCCCTGCGTATAGGCTCGGGCCTGAATCTGGGATGCCGATTGCTCCGCCTCTGCCCCGGTATGGACACGCACTGCACTGAAGTCGACGCCGAAGCGGGGTTCCATGTATTGCCGCGTGGCCTCCGATATCGCTTGTCCACCGCCCTGGGCCGTTTTGAAACCAGGGCCGGGATCGAAACCCACATTGCTTTCTCCGCCAATCCGCTGGATCGATGCGGCCATGCCCCGTGTTCCGGCTTGAATCGAGGCCGTGGGCATCCGCATCACGGAATCGGCAACCCGATCCGCTTCCCGCTCATAGGGATCGTTGACCGGACCGACGGTCAATGGGGTCTGAATGCTTTGCACCTCGTTTGACTTCGCCCCACAGCCAGAACAGGTTCCGCCGCACTGACATTGCCGCTGAATCGGCGGCGTGGATCCGGCGGGTCGGGCAGATCCGAACGATGATGCCATCCCTTGATTGCCGATACTCCGGGGAAGGCTTCGGAATAAAGGCATCGGGCTGAGACCGGCCTTCCGCTGCACGTTTTTAGACGCGCTTCCAAATGGAGCGGCGCTGTATTTTTTATCGGGTAAAGCAAACATCTCGTGTTTTTAATCCCTATTGTTATGCATGGCTAAAAATGGTCGGGCACTGCGCCGGATCGAGTGTCGATCCCGTCGAACTGCTCGTCGGTTCCATGATGTTGCCTGTCCCGCCCGGATGTGTTGTGTGTACCGTGCCGTCGGCATCGAGCAAAATGTGGCCAATTTCGTGGGCCAGGGTCCGAGTCGCCGCGCTGTTGGTGACGATGACCATGCCTTCGTAGGGCGCGGCCGCGCCTGTGGCCCAGTTGGCCGGAAAACTGGTGGCCTTCGATCCGCCTACCAGACTTTCGACGTAGAAAGCCCGGATGCGTCCCGTTAAGCCAAAGGTCGCGGTTGCGCCGTTGTAAGCGGCCGTCTGTTCCGCATGGATCGCCCCTCGGGTTGTCCCTCGGCTCATGGCCGTATCGCCGCCCAGCCAGGTATCGGAAAGATCGGGTGCGACAGAAACGCCTCGGCCCGTTTGAAACTGCACGCAGCACGGTGCATACACCGTGTTGGCGAAATCGAGATCGGCGGGCGAATTTCGGCTCGACCCGCGCAGCGAAATTAAATCGACAGTAACGGTCTTCACCCCCCCGGGACAAGGATTGGCCGCGGGCGGCGGGTCGCGCTGAATACGGGGCGATAAGGGCGACCGTTGCGCCGAAGCCTCCGCGCCGCCCTGCTGGACGACGTGCGTCAACTCATGCGCCATAAGGTGAGTGTCGTTTTCCGAGGCCCCATTTCCCAAAGTGATGTGATTTCCCACCGTGTAGGCCCGTGCTTGAATTTGGGTCGCGGAGGCTTGAGCCGCCGCATCGCTGTGGACGCGGACGGCACCGAAATCCGAGCCGAAACGCGATTCCATAAAGTTGCGTGTCGATGAAGAAAGGGGCTGCCCGCCGCTCTGCCGCGCCTGAAAATCCGGGCCGGGGTCGAATCCGCCTGCATCCCCCGAGGCCATGCGTCGTATCGTAGGGGCAATGCCTTCATCCGTTTGAATCGACTTCGCTGGCATTCGCATCACGGCATCGGCAACGCGATCCGCTTCCTGTTCGTAGACATCGTGCGCCGGACCGACCGTTAGTTTGGCTTGCACCTTCTGGATTTCGTTTTTTGCCGCGCAACCTGAACAGCCTCCGCCGCAGGCGCATTGTCTTTGGATCGTCGGCCTTGCCGCATGATTTGCCGTCGCCTGGTTCCCGAGTGAGCGCCGCATCAATAAACCGGCACCGCCGCGCAGGGGCGCATTCTGCGGCTTTTGTCGGACTGTGTCCTTCGCCCGATCCTTCGCTAAAGCTTTGTGTATTTTTGTTCCTGTCATCTTTTATTTCCAGGCTCAGGCATTTCCAAAAATCGTCGTGCACTGCGTGGCGTCGAGCGCCTCTCCCGTGGACGTGTTTGTGGGAACCATTAAATTTCCCGTGTCCGCCGGATTGTCGATCCCCGTATGGCTCGCGCTGTTGATGAGTATGTGGCCGAACTCATGCGCCAGGCTCCGGCTTGCGCCGGAATTCGTAACGCTGACCATGCCTGAAAGCGGGGCTGCGGTCCCCGTGGCGCAGTAGGGCGGATAACTGTCGGCCCGCGCGCCGCTGCTGATGGACGCCACATAGAAAGTCCTGAAACGCCCCGTCGTGCCATGTGCGGCGGCCGCGCCGTTGTAGGTATCGAGTTCTTCCTGGCTGGCCGCGCCGCAGTTGCCGACATTAAGATCCGTATCGCCGCCGAGCCAAGTGGAAGAATTCGCCTGTGTCGTCGATAGGCCGACGCCAAGTTGAAACTGCACGCAACAAGGTTTAAACACCTTGTTCGCAAAATCGAGGTCGCCGGGCGCGTCGCGGGTAGAGCCATCCAAAGAAACCAGATCTACCGTAATGGTTTTGGTTCCGCCGGGACAGGCCTGTTGCGGCGGGTCGCGCTGAATGCGGGGCGATAAGGGCGACCGTTGGGCTTCTTTCCCCGCGCCGCCTTGTTGGACGACGTGCGTCAGCTCGTGGGCCATTAAGTGTTTGTCGTTTTCCGAGGCCCCATTTCCCAATGTAATGTGATTTCCCACCGTATAGGCCCGCGCCTGAATTTGATATGCGGAGGCTTGGGCCGCCGAATCTGTGTGGACGCGGACGGCACCGAAGTCGGTGCCGAAGCGGGCTTCCATAAAACCGCGTGTCGATGAGGAAAGCGACTGCCCGCCGGTTTGCTGCGCTTGAAATCCAGGTCCGGGATCGAAGCCGCCGCCCTCGCCTCCCCCGATGCGCTGGATGGATGCACCGAGCCCCTGTGTTTCCGTATCAAACGAAGTCTCCGGCATACGCAGAATAGAATCGGCGACCCGGTCGGCTTCCTGTTCGTAAACATCGTGCGCGGGGCCGACCGTCAATTGGGTTTGCACCCGCTGGGTCTCGTCTTTTGATGCGCAAGACGCACAAGCGCCGCCGCAGCCACACTGCCTTTGAATGCGCCTTGGCGAGGACCCAGAGACAGTGCGCTGCGCCGCCCAGGTCTGCAGACGGCTGTTTCCGACACTCCTTTGTAAAACAAAACCCGATTGCACCACGGGGCCGCGCTGCGCCGGGGTTAAAGCCCCTTTCGTTTTGGACGAATCGGCGTGTTTTTTTTCGCTGGTTTGTTGATGCATTGCAAACATATATTTTAATTCCTGATGACCTTAGCAGCTCACGCCCGGCCCGCCCCGGTTCTCCCAGTGGGGTGCGGCAAGACTCGCCACGTTACCGAGATGCGTCGATCCCCGCGCGGCAGAGGAGACCTCCGCGACAATGGGCGCCTCTCCGCGTTCGACTTGCTGCGCGATTTGTTCCGCGCCGTAGAGACCGAACCATTTACCCGGAACATAACAATAGGCGCTCGCACTCCCGCCCGCCGCAGCCGCCGCCGCTTGACTGGCGATTGAATTGGCCATAAAGGCCGCCGGGTTGGGATGGTGTTGGGATTGCCAACTGTGCCCCAATTCGTGAATCAATAAATCTCGGTCCGATCCCGGCGTGGCATAGGCCGAGGGCCCGATATTAATGACCGTGCCGCCGGAGAGGCCCGGAATGGGAGAAGGCACATAGGTCGTGAAGGGCCGACCGCCGCCGCCCACGGCGTCGCTCAAGAGCACTTTTCCAAAATCGATGCTCGCGCCGTAAACGCCGGTGGCCAGGCTCTGTTCGGTCGAATCCAAAAACCGGAGTCCTGTTGGGATCGTGATACCGAAGGGCAGGCGTTGAACAAAGCCTGCCCCTTGTTGGAGGCCCTGGTTTCCGATTGCGCGCTGCACATGTTGCGGCCTCTCAGAAACGGAAGACCCCGTTTTTTTTGAAGGCGCGCCGGATTGAAGACCTATCCCTTTCTTCCTCGGGTCGAAAGTAAACATCAGCGCACTTTCTCCTTGGTCGGGTCGAGACGATGTTCGTCCCAGAGCTTGCCTATTTTTTCATATTCCCGTTTCGTCCCTTGAATCAGATGGTCCATCCCGATGATCTGTCCATTTTCGGCGGCCAAAAAGGCGGCGTTTAACACAATATTTTTTATATTGCCGCCGGAGACCTGCACTTTTTTTGAAAGAAAATCGAGATCGATATCCTCGCTGATCGGCGCTTTTTTGGGGAAATGGCGTTTCCAAATGGCCAAGCGGTGCTCGGTCTCGGGAAAGGGAAACTCGACGATAAAGCGGATGCGCCGCGTGAAGGCTTCGTCCATATTGTCGCGCAGGTTGGTGGTGAGGATGACGATGCCATCGTACTCCTCCATTTTTTGAAGCAGGTAACTGGTCTCGATGTTCGCATACCGGTCATGGGCGTCTGAGACTTCCGTGCGTTTTCCGAACAGCGCGTCCGCCTCGTCGAAAAATAAAATAGCGTTGCTGGTTTCCGCTTCCTGAAAAACCTTGGAAAGATTTTTTTCCGTTTCCCCGATATATTTACTGACGAGGCCCGAAAGGTCGATTTTATAACAATCGAGTCCGAGGGCATGGGCGATGACTTCGGCCGCGAGCGTTTTCCCAGTGCCGGAGGGGCCTGAGAATAAAACGGATAGACCTTTACCGTACGAGAGTTTTTGGTCGAATCCCCATTCGCCGAAAACCTGCGCCCGGTGTTCAACTTGATTGCAGATTTCTTGCAACTGGGCCAGCTGCGCTTCCGGCAAAATAAGATCTTCCCATCCTGCGCCGGGTTTAATTTTGTGCGCCATCTCCTGAAGTTTTTGGTTGGACTGTTTGCGGCAGGCCATGAACAAATCGGCGCAAGTGATTTTCGATTGGTTATTCGATCCAGTACCGAGGGTATCCGAGCCCTTCATGGCCTGTTGAATTTTAGCGTCACCTACGGCATCTCGAATCTGCCCTGGGCTCAGTCGAAACTGGGCGGACAAAACCTCCGCCCACGTTTCAGGGTTTTCCGTCTTGAGGAGGCTCAGGTGATACACCCAGGCAGCCTTTCGAAGGGGCGCGTCGGGCATGGGGATTGGAATCGATTGAAAAACCAAAGCTTGAAACAAGGCCGGATGGGTCCATGCTTTCTCCCCCGACATAAAAGTGAGCCAGCCATATTGGCGCATCGCCTGTTGAAGACTGCTTAAGAGACCTTCCCCTTTTGAATCGGCACTGAGGAAGGGGTCGATCCCTTCAAAAAAAAGGGCGGCCTGTTGCAACAAGCCTTCACGAAAAACACGCCGGAGCTGCGCCTCCCCCTCCACATCGTCCTTCATGAGCCGCTTTACATCCAGCGTCAAGACCGGAATGTTTAAGGACCGGCAAAGGTCCAAGACCAGGGCCTTTTTCCCGACGCCGTAAGGTCCATAGAAATGGAAAGTCAGTTTTTTACGATCCTTCTTTTGATCCGCAAAATGAGACTGCATAAAGTGCATCAGGTTTTTTTGGATCGACGGGTCGATAAAAAGCGGGTCCACGAACGGATCGGGAGCCGATTGAGGGAAAGTCAGGGTGCAGAGGTCACTGAGGGCGGCATCAACCGAATTCGCACCCAAGAGATAGTTCAAAATACGCGGATCGATTTTAATAAAACGCGCCAGATCGCTCGACCCGGAGGGGCTTTGCACATCTTCCACAATCTGAAGCAAACCCGCTCGAAACAAGGGGGCCTGCCCCGAGAAATAGGAGTGCGCATGCCAACGCTCGGCCTCGGTCGCACAAAGCAAATCGAGCACGAGGTCCACGCTGGGCTTTTTCCGGGTAATGTCGTCCTGCAGATAGGCATAAAGCTTGTCGTACTTTCTTTCGAGTTCGGGCGCGAGACAAATCACGAGGGTCGCCACTTCGAAGGGGGAAAGCGAAAAGATATGCGCCAAATGCGGGAGCGCCAGAAAAACACCCGCTTGGGCGCTTTGCATCACTTTCTCTTGAGTCTCCTTTTGAATCCGCGCAGCAGATTTTTGAATCGTATCGCTTTCGGGATCCGCGCCCTCAAAAGAACGCTGAGGTTTGAGGAGGTGATCCACCTCCTCATGTGAAATATAGGCATGGGCGAGATCGGTCTGCGAAGGAAAGGTTGCGGTCTGCCGAAAAACAAGCGTTCGTCGCTGGATCAAGACATCAAGCTTCTGTAATTCGTCTCTTAAGTGCTCGAAGTTATTCTGATAGTGGACCAATGGGTTTTTCACATTCTTCAAAGGACGGATGCTCATGGCGTCACCTCGAAGAAAAAGGTAACTCGGAACAGGTGGGAAACGTCCACGCGGATTTCATGAAAACCGGCTTCGAGATCGCCGGGAAGCGTCACATCGAAACTGTCTCCGGTGATTTCAAGACCGTCGACAATGCGGTTTCGCATGAGGGTGACATAGGCGCGCCAACCCGAAAGCGATTCGCCGCTAAACGTCATCGTCGTCCCCGCCGGACCACTCGCGGGGGTCAGCGTGTCGACCACGGGCGGGCTGTAGGGGGCGCGGATGTCCGGGACGCCAACGGTCCGCACACGCGCGGCCATTGCGCGCTCGCTTGCCGTGAGCATGTCGATTTGCACGACGGACACCTCATATAAAACGGAAAGGCGAAAAGGTTGCGTGAAGGTGTTCCAGACGCGGCTGAGCTCTTCGAGGTCGAGGGTGTTGAGCATGATTTTAATTTGATGATTCGCGTCGGCAAGCCCCTCCACAAGATAATCTGCGGAGACAATAGGGTTCTCGTAAAAAACACGCATGGCCTCGCCCAATATTTCATGGGCCGCGCTGTTGCCCGATTGCGGGTCGTTTGGGGCGTAGGGGGTCATGAGATAAAAAAGGTTCAAGGACAAGGGCGGCGGAACCAATTGGCCGGCATCGCCCCGTTTGACCTGCCAATCCATATTTTTCAATGACGCATTTTCCTGCGCCTTGTACAAAAACAAATTCACGCGCCTGGCGCCGCCGCCCGATTCGTCCGGGGCCAGCACGGTAATGTTCGGTGCGGGCGTAATGGACATTTCTCCCACAAGCAGGTTGCGCAGAGATTCACTGACCATGCCGATGGCGGTGGACGCGCTCATCGCAAAGGCCTCACGCGAAAGAGACGACTCATGTAACGGCGCTCCCAGAAGGCCGAGGGCGTCCGCCTTTGAACAGGGGACCGGTTCACAATCACCACCGGTTGCTGAATAAGGTGCGGCGCAGGATGTGTCTCCTTGGGTTCCGGATGAGGCTCATTTTGAGAGGATTGTGCATTCGAATCCTCCGAAGCCGTTTTCCGATTTAATCGCCTCAAGCTCTGGCGGAGTTGTTCAATTTGAGCCTCGGCTGCGTGCTGCCTCGCTTGGATGGGCAGGGCTTGGCTTTGTCCCGCTGGCTTGGGAGTGATCATGGGCCTATTGCTCCGCGACAGCGATTCATTCCCCGCGATGTCCTCTGCGAGGAGGTCTTTCTTTTTCTCGGACATAGATCCTAATATGGGGTGCACTGTTTTTGGATCAAGGCGATCGGAAACCGCCGGGGCTCGCGGGGTCATACGAAGCAAGGGTACTGGCTCTTCGTTAGCGGCCGTTTTATTGAAGGAAAAGTCATTAGAGGTTTCGATGTCCGCGGATGAAGGGTCTTCTTCTTTTTTCCCTGGAAGCCCCGAGACCTGCACCGATGATGCTGCCTTGGGCGGCTCTTTTATTTTCTGTGAGGCGATTCCCGGAAAAAGAATTTGCTTCTCTGAAAAACCGGGAATGTCTATTTTCAGTTCTTCCGCATTCCCGGTCTGGGCAGTGGGATTCCCCGCCCAAGTTCGATCGCTCGGGATGGGAGTAGGTCTTGCTTCGCTAAGCTTTACCGGAACTTTTTGGGTATCTAATAAAGACAGTACTTTCGATCCAAGCCTGTTCGAAGGGACCTCCGAGTGATCAACTTCTGGGGCGGACGCTTTTATTTTTTGGAAGGCCGGCATATTGGAAATACCCGCATCTTGCGATTCAAGGAAACGCGATTCCCCGAAAGAGGGTGACGCCTCTTTTCCCACTTCATCGAAAAAAGCATTTCGCAAATAATGAAACCCGGCGAGGGGTAAGGGCAGGGGATAGGACATCTGCCTGTCCGGATTTTCCGGAAGTCCCAAGAGGGTGCGAATTCCGCTTCGGTAGCGAAAGGGCTTGGTCCCGTTTACGAGTATTTTTTGGAGGTATCCCGGATTCGGAGCGCTCTTTTCAGACGGCATTGTTCAGCCTTTCGATTTCGTCCGCTAAAATTTCGATGTAGTTACGTCGCTGGTCCTTGGGCATCTCCATGATCTCGCGCTCGCTCCAATGATAGTGGTAGGCCAGGTAATGGACTTCACGAAACAGGAGATCGCGGCTGGTACGCATCTCCCCAAAAAAGAAATCTTGCAGATCGAAAGGGACCGTAAAAAGCCGCGCGCATTCCGGGCAATTGACATCCATGTTGAGTTCTATTTTGGGGGCAATGCGGAGCATTTCCCGCTCGATCTCCATGCGAGCCAAGGGAGAAAGTCCTTCGATCTGGACGGTGGATTCGATTTCAAGCGGCCCGATGCTTTGAATGCATCGGGCCAGCAGTTCGGCCAGGGCCAGCGATTCATTTTCGGAAAGTGCCGGGGAGAGGAATTCCTGGTCGGCCCCCGTCGGAAGGCGGAATCGAAGATCCCGGTAGGCCAAGCCCTTTTCGACAAAAGCGGCCTCAGGCGATAAGGTTATCGCGTAGAGGGGTCCTTTGTCTTCGGAGGGCGTGACCGGGATATCGTCGATGGAAAAATCGATGTCGACCTTTTCGCCACAGTCGGGCCAGGGGCAGGGAAGGGTCGCCTGAACCTGAGGGCCAAAGGTCGCCTCGCGCAGCTTGAGCAACAGATAGTCGCGGTCGGCAATCAACAGGTTTTGTGTAATGGATACCGGGACCGGTGTGTGGGCGCCGATTCGCTTCACGCAGCGGCTGAGCAGGGCCGTCACTTGCGATGCCCGATTTTGCTGGGTTTGGGCGAGCAGGGCTTCCTCTCGGCCGGTGAGTGCGGAGAAGACCACATCTCGATGAACCACACCCTCTGCATCCACCCAGCCACCTGGGAGGCGACATGTTCTCTCTTCCATCATCATCCCTGAAAATTGGAGACGGAGCCTCTTCGTGTGCCCGGTCAAACACATGACACCCGATTCCGCTTTCCGCTTTTATAGAATTGAGACGTGCTTAGGTTTCTGTGGGTTCTGCAACAGAGTTATCCCGCTCCCATCCCTCATTTTCAAGTTTGATCGTTTGAATCATAATCGCGTTACCGCTGGCGTCGAGCTCAGGCAGCGCTTGATACTCCGATACCCAACAACGAAACACATGGTACGACAGGACCTTTTGGCCGGCAAGATTGAAAACATCAATGGAAACATCCTTTCGGAAGTTCTTCAAGGACATGGCCGAATCGCCTTGAAAATTATTGACCAAGTTGGCCCAAGCCTCGAAGGTGGTGTCATGGGTGACCCCCGCCTCGAGATTAACGGCATCGTATGATGTCTTGCCTGGAATTTTCCGGCCGCTGCTCGGGTCGCCGCCTTCGCGCCAATCGGAGGACTCGGTCGTTTTTTTCAGGGCGCTGCATTTCGACAGCCCTGCAACGTATTGGCCATCCCACTTGATTTTGAATTTGAAATTCCGATAGGGATCGAAGCGATGGGAATTGACTGCAAACTTTGCCATGATGGCTCCTCCTTAACAAGACGGTTCAATAGTGTTTATGAAGATTCTCCGGCTTTTTGGCTGATCTTCACCACGACGAATTCGGCCGGTTTTAGCGGCGCAAAACCCACGAGGACATTGACGATGCCCAGATCGATGTCGGCCTGCGTCGTGGTTTCGCCATCGCATTTCACAAAAAAGGCCTTCGAGGGCGAATTCCCCTGAAATGCCCCTTGCCGGAACAGAACGGTCATAAACGATCCAATATTCAGCCGAAGCGCCGCCCAAAGGTCTTCATCGTTCGGTTCGAAAACGGCCCATTGAATGCCGTTGTAGATACTCACGCGCAGCATGATCGCCATCCGCCGAACGGGAACATATTTATATTCCGGATCGGAGCTAATCGTCCGGGAGCCCCAGGAGACAATCCCCGCGGACGCAAATCGCCGCAGGCAATTGACGTTGATCCGGTTTAAATTTCCCTGTTCAGTATCGGTGAGGTTAATGCCCAATCCGACCGCGCCGTTGATTGTGGCTTCGGTGCCCGCGGGCGCTTTCCACACCCCGCGCTTGCCGTCGATGCGCGCATACAAACCGGCGATATAACCGGAGGGCGGCAACAACACCGGTTCGGCGGAAACACCGGTGGGATCGAGGGCCTTGATCCAGGGAAAGTAAACCGCACCATAGGAATTGGGCGTGGTCAAGGCATTGCGAAAAGACTCGGCCTCGCTGGGCGTATCGTCGTCCTGGTCCATTTCCCCGACGTAAAAGACATCCTGCAAGGGCCGGCCTTGGCAATAGGCCATGCCCTGGTCCACCATCGTCGTGCTGCCGACGCCGGGAACCGCGAGTAGACTGAAATCCGTTTTATTGTTCAGATGCGTAAAGCCTGCGCTGTAGCTCAATTCCGTGAGCGCCGCAACCCCATCGGAACCCAGGGTGACGGCCGCGACGGGCGCAGCCACGGCGGCATCGCCAATTTGAATAGAGGCCGCATTGGCCGGACGACGATCCGCGATGCCGTTTTCGGAATAGCCTCCATTGCCTTCACCCAATTTCAGGCTAACGGCCGCATTGTTCGCCGAGGCGTTTTGCACCCGCACAGACGACGTGGTCGCAGTCGTTCCCGAAGACAGCAAGAGGTGTTCCGTCGACAAACCGGCATTCACGACGGCGCAGGTAAATCCCGTAAAGGCCGTCGTCGGGGTGCTCGTTTTAAGACGGGTCAACGCGGTCACGGCCGTTTGAACTGCTGCGGCCACGGCGGTCATATTGGCCAGAGGACCGGCCAAGGTGACTTGCTGATAACCGTCGCCGTCTAAATTGATTTGAAAGCTCAGATTGGGCGCGACGGGAAGCGAGGGCGCATTGCCCCCGCGATGAAATCCTTGCTGAAGGCTGGTATTGGCCGCATCGATCGATGCGTTAATCAGCGTTGAATTTTGACTGAGCACATCGACGACATAATTCGCCGAGGCCGGGTCCATGCTCAAACCGTCATGGGTTTCCAGCGGGGCGATGTTCAAAAAGTCCGCCGGGACCAGATCGACCTCGACCTGTTTGCGAATACTGATTTTGAAGGTGTTGCCGCTGTCGCTGGAACCGTCTTCAATTTGCAGATAGAGAAAATTTCCCCAAGCCCCTTTGTTTTTCGCGGAAAAAACGAGGCCATTCACCGGAACCGTCGCGCGATTTTGAACCGTGACATTCGCGCTGGCCGCATCGGAACGCGTGATCCGAACAATGTAGCATTGCCGCCCGCCGTTGTTAAAAAATTGAAAGACCGAATGCGCCAAATAGCCACCTGTAATATAGCTGCCGTAGTGTCTTTGGAATTCGGTCCAACTGGTCACCCGCAAGGCTTCGTCATCCGGCCCCTTCTCGGAAAGGCCGACAAAGGCCGCGGTTGACGTGCTCGCCGATTCGATGGGGCGAATACCGCTGGAAACTTCTTCTACATAAACGCCTGGATAAGACAAAATCGCCATGAGTCCCCTCCTCCTTATTTTTGTTTGGATTTAACTTTTTTCGCTTTGCCCGATTTCAAGTCTTTTCCCGGTCGAAATTTAGATTGGACTTTTTTGCTCACCGCTTGCAGGGCGATCACATGACGGCTTTGGAGTTTTTCGACTTTTTCGTTGCGGGCGATCTCTTCCTCCACAATTTCGTGTGAAGTCATTCCCGGAGAGAGATGCAAAGACGCTCCGCTATTTAGCCGCATCAACACGGGTCGCTGCGTCAGATTTTTTATTTCTACAGGCATAACGGTCCTCCTTCTCTAATATTTGGAATATTGGAAATCGGATATGGCGTTGATTTGAAGATCGAAGGGTCGCATGGCATGGCGCGATCCCTCAATCCCAGGGAAAGGAAGCCCCCGTCGAGGCGGGCGATTAAGCGACAGGAAAGGGGTGTGGAACGCTCGAACACAGTCATGAGCCTCAATCTCTATTTGCCCACTCATCAAACGTTTTGAGCACGATTGAAAATCGCTACGAGATGCAGGCTGCCCTTCCCCTGCCATACGCGGCGGCGATCGATTTATTTGTCGCTGGGTTCAAAAAATAGGGCCGACATCAGCAAAACCATCGACAAAAAAGACCACAAAAAGGCTTGATCTTATTTAAGATTTATATTTGGCATATTGACGAACGTAATGTCAATGCGGAAGAGAAACTTCTTTTCCAGAATCGTATGGAATCTTGAATCCCACCCAACATTTCCGGCATTAAGGCCGGGGGCCTTTCCAAATGGACAGATTTCTTTCCGGAGAAAAAGAGGCCGATCCGTCTTGCCATATGCGCGGATTAAAGATTAATGGGGGGAAGGCTTGGAAAAAGGCGGGCTTTCTTCTTTGGCAGCCGCGGAGCGAATCCGGTCGAGATCAATTTCGAGCTGTTCGATGCGTTTAGATTGTTTCCGCCCGGCAAGAATAGAACGAATCCATCCGGGAAAGAAGTACAACGTCGCCAGTAGAAAACCGATCACGAAGGTGCTTGTCGAAATTAAAAAAACCGGAAGGGGGGTCGTCTCCATCCCGCCAAAAAAGTGGAGGGAGATTGCCTGGTCTTGATTCAAAAAGGCGACCGCAAATAAGGCGCCCATCACAAACAGGGTTAAGAAAAACCGAATCATGTCCGCCTCATCATAAATGCTTTCTCATTCGAAATGGGGTTTCAACAGCCGGTAAGTCTCGCCGATGTCTTCGGGAATCACCCGGTTTTCCCCCACCACGGTCATAAAATTGGTATCGCCCTCCCAGCGCGGCACCACATGAAAGTGGATATGGTCATCGATCCCTGCGCCCCCGGCCTTCCCCAGGTTGAGCCCGACATTGGCCCCCTCGGGCTTAAAGGCGGCGCGAAGCCCAGCCAGGGCGTCTTTGACCATCTCCATTAAGTTCGCCAGCACTTCAGACGAAAGCGGCTCCAAGCTATCGACATGTTCATAAGGGGAAATCATAAGGTGACCATTGTTGTAGGGATAAAGATTCATCATGATAAAACCGTGCCGTCCCCGGTGCAGGATCAGGTTTTCTGCATCCCGCGCGGCCTTCGGTTTGTCGCATAGAATGCATCCCAAGGCTTTTTCTCCTCTGATGTAATCAATCCGCCAGGGGGCCCAGAGCCGCTTCATCCGCGGCCTCGCACCGGTAGCCCCAGTTCCGCCATGATTTTTTGAAGATCTTCCCAGGCCTGCGGTTTTTTTTCGGGACTTCTCAAAAGATAGGCGGGGTGAAAGGTCGGGAGCACCTTCACCCCTTTCAGATCGTGAAAATGTCCTCGCAAATCGGAAATGCGCTTGTCGGAGCGAAGCAGGGTTTGCGCGGCGAAGGTGCCCAAGGCGCAGATGACCTTTGGGCGAATCGCGTCGATCTGTCGCTCTAAAAACGGACTGCAGGCCGCGATCTCGTCCGGCTGGGGGTTTCGATTTTGGGGGGGGCGGCATTTAATGATATTGGCGATATAGACCCGATCCCGCGAAAGTCCCATCGCGGAGATCATCTTGGTCAGGAGTTCTCCAGCCCGTCCCACAAAAGGCTCCCCTTGACGGTCTTCTTCCTGCCCCGGCCCTTCGCCCACAAACATCAAATCGGCCTTAGGATCACCCGTACCGAAGACGATCTGCGTCCGGCTTGGGCTCAACTTACAGCGTTGGCAATCCCCCAAGTCCTCCCGGATCGCCTGCAAGCTCGGATGGGGCGATGATGGCCCCTCTTGATCCAAAGGCGCGCGGGCCGGATCGACGGGAAGCACTTCCGAAAGATTTTGAGCCGGTCCGGCGACTCGATAAGAGGCCCGATCATGAGATTGCACCGACAACGACTCGGGCGCGCGGGCGATCGTTCCCCCTTTGCGAAAAAGGGCGAGACCTTCTTCCTGGAGCCAGCGAATCCGTCCAGCCATCTCTTTCGCAATCGCTTTAATCTCTTCCGTCGGCATTATTCGGCGTCCCTCGTCAGCGATTGTCCGCTGAGAACAATCGTCGATTGCATCGCCCGCTCGATCCAAGCCCGATGTCCTTCGTCTGTCCCATTCATCACAAAATCGCGCCGGTCCGCTTCTAAAGTTTGAATCTTGATACGCAGATGATCCAGCGGGAGCGCCTCCAGTCCCTTGTCGGCCCATTCTATTGCGGCGATACCTTCACCTTCAAGCAGCTCATCTAAACCAAAAGATGCAAGGTCGATCTCCCCTTCAAGTCGATAAAGATCCGCATGGCATAAGGGGAGCCGTCCTTCGTGAAGGTGAACAAGGACATAGGTTGGACTGGCCACCGTGTCGCTCGGGATGTCGAGACCTTCCGCCAAACCCCGCACGAAGAGGGTCTTCCCGGCGCCCATGGGACCGATCAACGCGATCGTGCCCTTATTCGGCGCGGTCTTGCCAAAGGCCTTCCCCAAGCCGATGGTGTCTTCCTCCCCCCGGCTCTGAAAAGTCATGGTCTTCCTTTGCGTACTCACGCCGGTGTCGGGCATTGCTCCATCGCCTTGGCAAGATTCACCAAGGAACGCACATTTTTCATGATATGAACGGCTTGGGTATCGCTAGGCCCGTCGTAAGGCTTTCCAACCACCAAGGCATCCGGCCCAAGCTGTAGACTCGAAAATTCTTGGAGGGCCGGAAGCCGCTCCTTCAAACCGGCCCCATCGAAAATGAGATTGGCCGCCCCTTCGTCTTTCGATCGAATCTGATAGCCTTCCCTCAGTTCCGAGATGGGCACCCCCGCTTCTTTCAGCGCATCCGGTTCGACGCGAATCGGCTTAAAGGCCTCCGCCTTCACAAGAAGCAGGCTACACTCGATGTTCGATGCGAGGCTGTAAATGTAATACAAGATATGCTTTCTGCCGACCTTCACCACCTTAAAAAAAAGATCGAATTGCCGGCCATCGATCTGCCCTCTAAATCTGGGATAAAGCAGGCGGTTGTCTTGAATCACCTCCCCCGGCAGATCGTTGATGAGGTTTTGAAAATTAGAACGGATACGGCCTTTGTCGATCCACGAATGGATCAACTGCGCGATGCCGATGACAGCGACAATACTCAAAAAGAAAAGTGTAATTTGCAACTGCATAATTTTTATGTACTCCGTAAATAGTCCGAAATCGCCTTCGGCATTTTTTCGATCAGGTCGGACGAAAGCAGGCCCGCCTCTCCCCGCTCCTCCGCGGCCAGATCGCCGGCGGCGCCATGAAGCCAAACGCCCAGGCTGGCGGCATCGAGGGCTTGAAGCCCTTGGGCTAGCAAGCCCGAGACGATGCCAGTGAGCGCGTCGCCCGTGCCTGCGCTCGCCATGCCGGGATTGCCGGTGTTGTTGACCCTGAGCGATCCATCCGGAGACGCAATCACCGTGTGCGCCCCTTTTAAAACCAAAATCACGTCCCAGGTTTCAGCGAAGCGGCGGGCCACAAGAAAGCGGTCTTTTTGAATCTCGGCGGCGGGTTTCCCGATCAATCGACCCATCTCGCCCGGATGCGGCGTTAAAATGATCGGGCCTTTCTTCCGCTTCAGGATCGTGACATCTGACGCGATGGCGTTAATGGCATCCGCATCGATGACCATCGGAAGCGTACATTCGGAGATCAGCTGCCTGACCAGTGCTTGGGTCTCCGGATGTTGCGAGAGCCCCGGCCCCATCGCTAGCGCCTGCTTTCCGGCAAGGGCATCGACCAAAATTTTTTCGGCGGAAAGCGCAATCGTCCCGGCCTCCGATTCCGGGAGGGGCAAGGTCATCATTTCCAAGGTCGATAAAGGGCTCCCATTATCGAGCGATCTCGGCAGGGCGAGCGTCACCAAGCCGGTCCCCGTGCGCAGCGCCGCCAAAGCGCTCATCTGGGCAGCACCCCGTTTCCCCACCGAACCGGCGACCACGAGGAGATGCCCCAAGCTCCCCTTGTGCACGCCCTGCTTTCGGGGAGAGAGACAGCCCTTTAAGAAGGCGGGACGCAACCAGTCGCATTTGATCTCGGTGGCATCGACCAGGGCAGGTGGAATGCCAATATCGACGATCTTTAATTGACCGCGGTGCTCGAGTCCATCTTGAAGAAAATGGCCCCATTTCGGAAGCGCCATGGTGAAGGTGGCATTGGCCCGCACAGCCGTACCGAGCACTTCGCCGGTGTCTGCAGAAATACCGGAAGGGATATCCATGGCGATCACCGTTTTTCCACAAGCGTTGATCCGCTCGATCGCCTCCGCATCAACACCGGTGACCGATTTGGATAGGCCTGTACCCAAGAGGGCATCCACCACATAATCGCACTGTGCAAGGTCCAAGGACAGTCCTTCGGAAAGCGGATCGCCTTCGAGGCTCAGCCTGCCTCCTGTGGCTTGCCAAATATCGAGCGAGACTCGCGCGTCGCCTCGCACGTGTTCAATCTCGGAAAAAAGATAAACCGCCACTTCCGCCCCCCGCATCCTCAAGTGACGCGCCGCAACGAGGCCATCGCCCCCGTTATTTCCGTGGCCCGCGAGAATAAGCACACGTTTTCCGGAAACCCGTCCGTAGCTTGCCACCAGTAGATCGACAAATCCCCGGCCCGCATTTTCCATGAGCAAGAGGGAGGGAATTTTATATTCGGCGCTTGCACGCCGGTCGAGGGATTGCATCTGGGCCACGCTCACAATTTTCATATTCTTTACGAGACCTCTCGCGGGTTCGGTAACGATCCGCAGGGACTTTGCAGGACCACCTGTCCAACCGCATAATCTTGATCGTGCGAGATCGAGCCCAAGATTTTGGAAACGCCCAAATCCTCCGCCACTTGGAGGACGCGGCCGAAGACGCGGACGAGCGGTCTTCCGCAGGGGCCATTGAGGGTTTCGATATCGGTCCATCGCATGCCCTTGCGCAAACCGGAGCCCAAGGCCTTGAGCGTCGCCTCTTTTATTGCAAATCGTCCCGAAAAATGGATGGGCGGAAAACGTTTTTCTAAACAGTAAGCCTGCTCCGCTGACGTAAAGACCCGGTCGAGAAAGTGCCCTTCCCATCTTGCCGTTATCTTTTCCAATCGGGAGATCTTCACCAGGTCAATCCCAATTCCAACAATGGCCATAAAACGCTTACCAATTTTACGATGAGGGATGAGATCTTCCGGAAGACAGTGGGGGCATGGACGAGATATTCTTGTTCCCCTTATGAATCAATGCCTTCATTTCGCGAACGGCGGATTCCAGTCCGACAAAAATGGCGCGCGCGATAATACTGTGCCCAATGTTGAGCTCGGCGATTTCCGAAATCTGCGCAATTGGGATGACATTGACGTAATCCAAGCCATGACCGGCACTGACTCCCATTCCGAAATCGGAGATTCGTTTGGCCGATTCTACAATTTGAGCATAAGCGGCGTCTCGATCTTTGGAATGCGCTGGGGCATTGGCATAGCGGCCCGTGTGGATTTCGATCGCATCCGCCGAAAGCGTGTAGGCCGCTTCGATTTGCCGGGGCTCGGGATCGAGAAAGAGGGACACGGCGATTTCTTTTTCATGCAGAAAATCGATGGCGCGTCTGAGGACATCGCGTGTCGACAAGACATTCAGCCCACCTTCGGTGGTTAATTCTTCTCGCCGTTCCGGGACAAAGGTCACCAGATCCGGCTTGATTTCGGCGGCGATGGAAACCATCGTTTCTTCCGCCGCCATTTCAAGATTGAGTCGGCTTTGAATCGTCTCCCGCAGCACTCGGACATCTCGTTCTTGAATGTGCCGGCGGTCTTCCCGCAGGTGAACCACAATACCGTCGGCTCCGCCCAATTCGGCCAGCGAAGCCGCAAAAACAGGGTCGGGAAACTTCACGCCCCTGGCTTGGCGAAGGGTGGCCACATGATCTACATTCACGCCAAGCGTTGTCATTTTTCCCTATCGATTAAGGGGCCATCGCAAAGAAAAATGGATGGACTCCCATGAATTAGAGTGGATTTATTATTGCAGAATCGCAGGAAAGGGTCAAGAAATGAATCTTGAAAAAGGAGGGCGATTGGCGACGGACATGCCTCCTCGTGCCGGCTATAGGACTCAGTTTAGGAGGGCTTATACTTCGAATGCGGCCGTTTCGGGATGCGAGATTTCCACGATAGGCGGACCCCCCGGCAAGTAGCTGGGTATGAGTTCTTTGAGCAGGGACTTGATTTCTTTCGGGCAGGTGCGCGTATCCATGGCCTCAAAGCGTTCGATATAGGACAGGAGGTCGATCTCGATTTTGCCGTTGCGGGCCAGCCGAATTTTTTCGTGGTGTGTCTGAATAACTTCCTCGTTGTCTTCGAACAAACCTTCGTGAAGTTTCTCGCCCGGGCGCAGCCCAATAATTTGAATGGGAATGTCGTCTCCAGGGGTAAAGCCCGACAAGGTAATCATCGTTTTTGCGAGGTCCAGGATTTTGATCGCTTGTCCCATGTCGAGGACAAATACCTCGCCACCTTCACCCAGCACAGAGGCCTCCAGCACCAGCTGTACGGCCTCTTGTAAGGAAATAAAATAGCGTTTCACCTCCGGGTGGGTGACTTTGATCGGCTTTCTGTTTTTAATCCGTTCGCGGAAGAGGGGGACGATGCTCCCGCTGCTCTCCAAAACATTTCCAAAGCGAACGGAGACAAGTTTGGTCCGGCTTTTTCCGTCAAAATATCGGACCATCATTTCGGCAACCCGCTTCGATGCGCCCATGACGCTCGAGGGGGAAACGGCCTTGTCGGTCGAAATCAAAACAAATTCTTCTACGTCGTGGCGATCCGAAGCGGCCATAAGACGGTAGGTGCCGATGATATTGTTACGGACGGCCTCGAAGGGGTTTTTCTCCATCATGGGAACATGTTTATAGGCCGCCGCATGAAAAACGATTTGGGGTTGAAACTGTAAAAAGACCTTGTTGACCTTTTCGGTATCGACAATGTCCCCTAAAATGACACGAAGGCTTAGGTCGGGTGCCCGCTCCAATAGATCGAGTTCGATGCGGTAGAGATTGTTTTCGCTCTGCTCGAACAGAATCAAGGCTTCCGGCCGATACGCCGCTAACTGACGGCAAAGCTCCGATCCGATCGATCCGCCAGCGCCAGTCACCAGCACACGCTTGCCTCGAATCTTTTTTTCCACCAAGGGATCGTGAATACGGATTTCGGCCCGCCCAATCAGATCTTCGATGTCGAGTGCGCGGATATCGTTCACCGATATTTTTCGGCCATAGGCCGAGGCAAGGCTGGGAAGCGTTTTGATGGGACACTTCAGCGGCTTGCATCGATTGATAATATTTTTGATATCCATCGGCGTCGCCGATGGAATCGCGATTAAGATTTCGGTCGGATGCACCTCTGCAAATGCGGCCTCGATCTCATGTGTCGTTCCGATGACCGGGATATTATGAATTTTTTTACCGCGTTTTTTGGGGTCGTCGTCGATAAAGGCGACCGGCTGACTATCGCCGCGCCGGTCTTGCTTCATATCGCGCACGATCATCTCGCCTGCGTTCCCCGCGCCGATAATCAGCACGCGCCGCGAGCCGACACCGGTTTGCGTTAAGATCGAATAGATCCGTTTCGAGCTCCGCATGAAGGACAACACGACAAGAAGCAATATCGAATCGATCACATGAATCGATCGTGGATACCCCGACCCTGGCAAAAATTGGATTAAGCCCCAAATTAAGACCGAGCTACTCAGCACCGCCCATCCGAGATTGAGCATATCCCGGACGCCCGTGTAGCGCCAAAGCCCATGATTAAGCCCGAAGAGATAAAGACATGCCAAACGGATAAGCACAACAAAGGAAATGGTATTAAAAAAAAGAACCGCCGCTGCGGGAGGGAGCGTCCCGTCGAATCGGAGGAGAAAAGCAGCATAGTTACAGGCGACGACGGCCACAACATGCATCGAAAAGATAATCAATCCCCGGAAATGGAATATGAGATCTTTGATGGGCTTCTTTCCCTCCCCTCCCCCTGTGCTAAAGGGTGAAGGGGACGCCAGTAAAAGCGCAATCAACGCCGTAAAGAGGATCTTCAGGTCCAGAGAAAAAGACCGGCATTGCACATAGGCCTTGGCCAGCTTGATTTTTTTGGGCAGGAGGGCTTGAGTGTCTCCGAGTTCCGGTCGTTCACGATTCGCCGAGACACTTCGCCCCGCGTCGAAATCGAAGGAAGCCAAATCGACAATGCCGGGTGCAACCGTTAGAATGCTTTCGAAAGCCCCCGGGTATTTGGCGACCGTTGAAGGGCTTTCGGGCTTGGGTCCCACTAAACTCATTTCGCCCTTTAAGACATTGAAAAGCTGGGGGAGCGTGTTGGCCAACAATGCAATTCGGCGATATTTTAAGAAAGGGTGTTCAGGAAAAATAAAATGCCCATTCGGCACATCCCCCCCGGGGATTTCGCGCCGCTCGGCACTGAATTGATAGACGGTAAAGGGGCGAAATCCTTTCCCCATTTTCGTCTGTTTATGGAATACAGTGCCCGTAGAAGTGGCTTTGGACGCGAGGTAGAGGAGAACAATCAAAGGGAAGGAGAGCAGGAGACCGGCTAAGGCAATCGAGAAATCGAAACAACATTTTCTCACAACGGATCCCGAATGAATTGCGATTTAAAGCCGAGGATGCGGGCTTGTTGTGACCACCGCTGCTGCGATTGGTCCTTCAGCCCTAAATTAGGCCCGAAACGGGATCGCAACGCGATTCAATAACCTAAAGATAATTCTAAATCTGCATAAACATCTTAAACCATAGGAGACAATTGTCAAGTTATTTTTTCGGAATATAGAAAAGTTATCTTCAAGCTAACCGTTTAAAAACATATGAGAAATCACACAAGCCATCTCCTGGTGGCTCGGCCATTTCAAAGGATTTCGACTTTCATTTCACGCTGTCTTTATAATTTTTAAATTAAGAAGAAATTATCTATTTTTAAATTGAATAAACATCATCTTTCTATCAATTTAAATGTCATTGATACCGACATTTGCTTCTATCCGGGTTTTTTGGGAAGGCCCGGATCTTCGTGGCTAGCTTCCTCTTCGCATTTGAGTGACACCCTTATTCTGCACTAACAACACGCCTTAGTCCGGGAATCCTTGCATACCCAAGGCCTTTATGAGAAAATCCCTCGACGTTTTACGGACCGATGGGGAAAACCAGGAAAAAACGATGGATATCGAACCTTTAGATAAGGTCTACGATCCGAAGGCGGTCGAAGAAAAATGGATCGTGCGATGGGAGAAGGGATCTCTTTTTCATGCGGAGTCCCAATCGAATCGACCCTCCTTTTCGATCGTCATCCCCCCGCCCAACGTGACCGGATCGCTCCACTTAGGTCACGCCCTTAACACCACGTTGCAAGACATTTTGGCGCGGTGGAAACGGATGTCGGGCTTCAATGTCCTCTGGCTCCCCGGAACGGACCACGCCGGGATCGCAACCCAAAATGTGGTCGAGCGGCAGCTCGCAAAAAACCAGACGGACCGGCACGCGCTTGGACGCGAAAAATTCATCGAGCACATTTGGCGCTGGAAAGAAGAATCGGGCGGGACGATTTTAAAACAACTCAAGCGTTTGGGTGCCTCTTGCGATTGGGCAAGGGAACGCTTCACCCTCGATGAGGGATTGTCCCGCGCGGTTCAAGAAGTTTTTGTCCGACTCTACAAAGAAGGGCTCATTCATCGGGACAAACGGCTGATCAATCTTTGTCCGCATTGCCGAACCGCCTTATCGGATATCGAAGTCGAGCACGAAGAAGTGGAAGGCAAGATGTACCACATTCGATATCCGCTTGCCGACGATCCTCAGACCTTTCTCACCGTCGCGACCACGCGGCCCGAGACCCTCCTTGGCGATACCGCTGTCGCGGTTCACCCCGACGATCCCCGGTTTAATCACTTGATCGGAAAGAACATCGAACTCCCATTGACCGATCGGGAAATTCCGATTATCGGCGACCCGATTTTAGTGGATCGTGAATTCGGAACCGGAGCGGTAAAGATCACGCCTGGGCACGATTTTAACGACGAAAAGTCCGGGAAGAGGCACGGATTAGAAAAAATCTCCCTCATCGATTGGAGAGGTGAGATGGACTCACACCGTCTCTACAAAGCAAAGGTAAATGTGTCGCTTCGTAACGCCCTCGATCTCAAGTCGATGCCGGAAGCCAGGAAGATCGTCATCGCAGCCCTGGAAGAAGCCGGCCTTTTGAGCGACGAGAAACCGCACACTATGGCGCTCGGCAAATGCTATCGCTGCAAAACCGTCGTCGAGCCCTTCGATTCGCCCCAGTGGTTCGTCAAGGTCAACGAAGCGGGCAACTCTCTCGCACAGCCGGCCATCGATGCCGTCCGTCAAAAAAAGATTCAACTCATCCCCGAAACCTGGGAAGCGAACTACTTCGGCTGGATGGAAAACATCGAAGACTGGTGCATCTCCCGGCAAATTTGGTGGGGCCATCAAATCCCGGTGTGGTACTGTAGCAGCTGTGATGCAGACCATATTCTCGATCTTCCTGCTGGCATTGGAGCACTTTCTCGAAGATTTTCTATGGAGCTACATCCGGATGCCTATGCAGTCATTATTTCTCCAGAAGCAACTCCTATTGTGGATGAAAAGACTTGCCCAAAATGCGGCGGCTCGAATTTGGTACAAGACCCCGACGTGCTCGACACCTGGTTTTCGTCGGCCCTTTGGCCTTTTTCGACCCTGGGCTGGCCTGCGGATCGGCAACCGGACGAAGCGCAGCGACAGGAAGCCGAATCCCTTCTCAAGCAGTTCTACCCCACATCAACACTCGTCAGCGGTTTCGACATCCTCTTCTTCTGGGTCGCCCGGATGATCATGATGGGCCTGCACTTTATGAAGGATGTGCCCTTCAAGGACGTCTACATTCATGCCTTGGTTCGCGATGCCGAGGGCCAAAAAATGAGCAAGTCGAAGGGTAACGTCATCGACCCGCTCGATTTGATGGATCGCTTCGGGACGGACGCCCTGCGCTTTACCCTTGCCGCGATGGCCTCACCCGGACGCGACATCAAACTTTCGGAAGAACGCATCGAGGGCTATCGGAATTTTTGTAATAAACTCTGGAACGCCGCACGCTTTATTCTAATGAATCTCGACGAAGTGGACCACGCATCGGACGCGCCAGCCTCCCCTTCCATCGCCGACCGCTGGGTACGAGGCCGCCTACAAGGCGTCTCAAAATCGGTCAATGAAGCCCTGGAAAAATACCGCTTCGACGAGGCCGCCGCCGCCCTTTATCAATTCACCTGGCATGCATACTGCGACTGGTATTTGGAGTTGGTCAAGGTCGATCTTCAAGAGGGGAATGCGGCGCAAAAACGGGCGGCCCGTGAATGCCTTCGCGAAACCTTCGAAACGATATTGCGGCTGCTGCATCCCTTCATGCCATTTATTACGGAGGAACTTCGCCCCTATTTCTCAGACGAAAAAGACGGCCTGTCTTCCGTCCGCTACCCTGGATTTCGGAAAGATTCCGCAGCCGAAACGGCCTCGGATTTCTCGGTCGAAAAAGACGCCGAGGACGCCATCGAAAGCCTGATTGAAACCATCGAAGCCATTCGAAATCTTCGCGGAGAAATGAACATACCCCCTTCAGAAGCGCTTTCGGCCTCTATCAACACAAACGATTCACAAAGCGAAACGCGTTACCGCACCCTTCTTCCCTATATCAAAAGACTGGCAAGGCTTTCCGAGATCGGCCTGGGCACCGGCCTCGCCCGGCCCAAGATGAGCACCACGCTACAGACACAATGCGCGGCGATTTACATCCCCTTGGATGAGGCCCGCTTACAACAGGAAAAGTTGCGCCTGGAGAAAGTCCTCTCCAAACTGGAAGTAGAAAAAGCGGCCTTGCAAAAGCGATTAGAGAACGAAAGTTTTCGCACCAAAGCACCTGAGGCCTACCAGAAAATCGAGGCCCAGATGGGCGAAAAACAAGAACGCCATATAAAGACGAAAAAAAATTACGGGCGAATTGTGGACATGCTCGCCGAGTCCAAATGATCGAAACCTTTCTTTTAAGAGAACTTGCCGAGCGCGCCCTCGCCGAAGATTTGATCTATGGCGATCGGACCACGGACAGCCTGTTTCCCGATCCCATTCCCGCCGTGGCTTCCCTCATTGCAAAAGAGGACCTTGTCGTCGCGGGGCTCGATATTTTTCAAACGGTGTTTCGCCACCTCGATCCATCCTTCACATTCGAATTGAGGGCGACAGACGGGCAATCTGTGAAAAAAGACGAGATGATTTTCCGTGTCGTCGGCGATGGCCGACTCATCCTCAAGGCGGAACGGACCGCCCTGAATTTTATACAGCGCCTCTCCGGAATCGCTACCTTCACACGGCAATATGTGAAGGCCATCGAAGGGACTTCGGCCCGCGTGGTGGACACTCGAAAAACCACGCCGCTCTTTCGGGCCTTGGAAAAACAGGCCGTCGCACTGGGCGGCGGCGGAAACCACCGCTTCCATTTGGGGGACCTCATCTTGATTAAAGACAACCATATCGCACTGGCGGGGGGTATTAAAAACGCCGTCTCGCAGGCGCGGTCCCATCGCGCCCATTCCCTCAAAATAGAAGTCGAGACGAATACCCTTGCGGAAGTAGCCGCGGCCCTCGATGCGGACGTGGACTTGATCATGCTCGACAATATGGACCTTGAAGACATGAAAACGGCAGTCGCCCGCATTCGCGGCAAGTCCCCGTCCATTCTCATCGAAGCGTCGGGCGGCATGAGTCTCGAGGGTCTTCGCGCCGTCGCCGAATGTGGGGTGGACCTGATCTCGGTGGGCGCGCTCACGCATTCGGCCCGAGCGGTCGATATGAGCCTCGACATCGAGAAAGCCTGACTTCCATGCCCATCGAAACCGAAAGAATTAAATCCTATTGCCGCAGCCATCCCCGCTTACGTGAGCTGGTTCACGAAGTGCTCCATTTTGACCAAGTGGCTTCGAGCAATCAGCTCGCGCTTGAAATGGGCGCCAACGGCCTGCCGGGCGGCACCGTCATTCTCGCCGAATCCCAAAAGGCGGGCAAAGGCCGCCTGGGACGAAGTTGGTTTTCTCCTCCCGGGCGGAACATCTACCTCTCCCTGCTGATTCGACCCTATCTTGCACTGCGGGAATATCCGCTTTATTCCCCTGCGACGGCCGTCGGCATCGTCAATGGGATTCGGAATTTGCTTGGGCTTGAAACCGGAATCAAATGGCCAAACGACATTATGATTGGAGCCAAAAAGGTCGGTGGCATTTTGCTCGAATCCAAAACGACGGGGGATCAAAATACGCCTCTGGTCATCGGCGTCGGACTCAATGTGAACCTCGATTCGAATGCCTTTCCCTTGGACCTTCAGGAAACCGCCACCTCGTTAAAGGCAGAACTGGGAAGCCATATCGACCGGACAGACATGGTCAATGCGCTCCTGGATGGCATTGGCGATCAGATTTTTAATCTTCAGGAAGGGAAAAAAGAGGACATGCTTCAGTTCGCGCGCAGCTACAGTTTAACCTTGGGGAAATACATCCAGGTTAAAACGGCACATCATTTGGTCGTCGGCTGGGCCGAGGCGATCGAAGAGGACGGCTCGCTCGCAGTCCGTACGGGAGATCGTGCACTTCGTAAGATCGTGCTCGGTGAAATCACCCACCTTCGCGAAATCCCGGGCGCGCCATGAACATACAGCCGATCTCTTGCAGCCCTTCCCTTTTTTACGCGGCCTTTTCCCCCTGCCAGACAGGCGTCATCGTGGCAAAACCGGGAGATATATGATGCTTTTGGCCATCGATATTGGCAATACGGACCTTGTTTTAGGCTTATTTAAAGAGAAAAAATTAATGGGCACCTGGCGCGTTGCATCGGACCCCGACAAAACAACCGATGAGTACGGCATCCTGTTGTGCAGTCTTCTTCAACATCAAGGCCATCAGCCCTCCGCCATAAAACGGGTCATCGTGTCGAGTGTCGTCCCTCCCCTCACGCCCGTCCTTCAGAGCGTCTCCGAAAAATATTTTTCCGGACCGCCGATGGTCGTGACCTGCGCACTCAAGACCGGACTGACCATTAAATACACGCGCCCTGAAGAAGTGGGCGCGGATCGTATCGTGAATGCGGCCGCGGCCTTCCATCTGTATGGCGGTCCGATTGTGATCGTGGACCTGGGAACGGCTACCACCTTCTGTGTTGTCACCGAAAAGGGAGAATATCTCGGGGGGGCCATCGCCCCCGGGATGGCCCTTTCGGCCGATGCCCTCTTTCATCGGACCGCCAAGCTCCCCAAAATCGAATTGGCGAAACCTGAATCCATTATCGGAAGAGATACGGCGACAAGTATGCAATCGGGAGTCTTTTTTGGATATATCGGCCTCATCAATGAAATCGTCGATCGTATCCTAAAAGACATCGGAAACGAAGTCCGGGTGGTGGCCACCGGCGGTCTCGCAGGACTGATCGCCCCTGAATGCCGATCGATTTCTATGATTTTGCCCACCTTGACATTGGAAGGGCTCATGATTATCTACAATATGAACGCGACCGCGACGCCCAGAACCGTTGACACGCAATGAGCCCATTTGCTAGGGTACCGCCATTTTTGGCCTCATATGGCAGAGAGTGATGACGCTAGACGACCGTAGTAAGAACGTCCTGAAGGAAATTGTCCTCTCCTACATCAGGACTGCAATTCCCGTCGGCTCCAATACCATCACGAAACGCTACGATTTCGGCGTCGGACCGGCCACCATTCGAAATATTATGGCCGATTTGGAAGAGGGTGGATTCTTGACGCAGCCCCACACCTCGGCAGGCCGCATACCCACGGAAAAAGGCTATCGATTTTACGTGGATAATCTGTTTGACGAATCGGCTTTTATAAAACACCGAGAACAAATCCTTCAAGAGGCCGAACAACTGGTTAAAAGGGAAGATGCGGGCACCCTATTGCAAGACACATCGAAACTCCTTTCGGAATTGACCTCTTATATGGCTATCGTCACCGCCCCGAAGTTTTCTTCGGCGCCGATCCGGCATATCGAATTTGTGCGTTTGAGATCGAAGGCCATCATGGCCATTGCCGTATCGGAAGCCGGATTCGTTCAAAATAAGTTTTTCGAAATTGTGAAAGACCTGAGCCAAAAAGAATTAAATAGAATTTCGGATTATTTAAACAGCCTCTACGAGGGGATGTGTTTTTCCGACATCAGAGAAAAACTAAACAAACAAATACTCAAGATGCAGGACCTCTACGATTTACTCCAAACCGAGGCCTTCGAATTGACGAAACAAGCCATGAGCGGCGCGTTCGACGAAGACACCGGAGAACTCTATATGGACGGCGCCGCGCACATGCTCGACCTTCCCGATTTCTCCGACTTTAAAATCATGAAGGGTTTATTGAAAGCCTTCAACGAAAAAAAGGTCATCGTCCAGCTCCTCGACAAGTTTATCGGCACCGACGGCGTACAGGTTTTTATTGGCGCCGAGAATCAATTTCTGGGAAACGACCAATGCAGCATGGTCATTTCGCAATATAAACAAGGCGACCGCGTTTTGGGGGCGCTGGGCGTCATCGGACCGACCCGGATGGAATATTCGAAGGTCATCCCGCTTGTCGATGCCACCGCAAAACAAGTCAGCCGGCTTTTAGAATCTTAATTTTATCAAGGGGGAGGAAGGTTTGACGGAAGGGCAAGAAAATAGAGAACAGGAAAAAGACATCCAGAATAGTAAGTCGGACGCGGATGATCTGTCTCAGGCAACGGCTGAACAAATTCAACGGGACGACCAGAAATCTGCCCCAGAATTTATCGATTATGAAGCCCTCGTAAAAGAAAATCACGACCGCTACCTGCGCACCTTGGCCGATTTCGAAAATTATAAAAAACGGAACCAGAAAGAACAGGCCGATCTCATTAAATTTTCGAACGAACGCATCCTGCTGGAGATGCTTCCGGTCATCGACAATTTCAATCGCGCCCTTACCTCTTCGAAAGAAACGAAAGACTTCGAAAAAATCGTAGAGGGCATCGAGATGATCCAAAAACAGTTTCTCTCCGGATTGGAAAAATTCGGGGTGCGACCGATCGAAAGCCTGAATCAACCCTTCGATCCCTTTCAACATCAGGCCGTCGGACAATCGCCGGTTGAGGAAGGCTCCGGCGTCGACGAGAATCAGGTCGTCGCCGAAACGCAAACCGGTTACTTTTTAAACGACCGCGTGCTCCGGCCCTCATTGGTAATTGTCGCAAAAAAAATGGCACCACCCCATGTGGAGCCCATGAAAGATGAAACGTAAAACAAGGCATCTCAATGGCCGCGTTTTGAACTATCCGCGGAATTGAGGTCTTCAATTTTTGGCATAAATAACGCATTGAAATATTAGGGAGGAAAAAATGGGAAAAGTATTGGGAATCGATTTAGGAACGACCTTCTCTTGCATGGCGGTCGTCACCGGGGGAGATCCAGAAGTCATATCGAATGCGGAAGGCAACCGAACCACGCCTTCGGTCGCGGCGGTCTCCGACAAAGGAGAACGGCTTGTCGGCTTGATTGCGCGGCGGCAGGCGGTCACCAACCCCACCAATACGGTCTTTTCGATCAAGCGCCTCATGGGGCGGAAATTAAATTCCACGATCGTTCAAGAGGCGATGAAGCGCCTGCCTTATAAAATCGTCCCGGCGAAAAACGGCGATGCCCATGTCGAGATTCAGGGAAAGACCTACAGTCCCCCCGAAATATCGGCCATGATTCTTTCGAAACTTCGGCTCGATGCCGAAAACTATTTGGGCGAAAAAGTCACCGAAGCCGTCATTACGGTGCCGGCCTATTTCGACGACAGCGAACGCCAGGCCACCAAGGATGCCGGCGCCGTAGCCGGACTGACGGTTCTTCGCATTATCAACGAACCGACTGCTGCTGCCCTGGCCTACGGTCTCGACAAGAAAAAAGACGAAAAGATCGCCGTATACGATCTCGGCGGCGGAACCTTCGACGTGTCGGTATTGGAAATCGGAGACGGCGTCTTCGAGGTCAAATCGACCAATGGGGACACCTATTTAGGGGGAGACGATTTCGATCTCGCCATCCTCGAATGGCTGGCCGCCGAATTCAAAAAAGATAACGGCATCGACCTGAAAAACGATAAGATGGCCCTCCAGCGCCTGAAAGAGGCGGCGGAAAAAGCAAAGATCGAATTGTCTTCTTCACAAGAAACGGAGATCAATCTGCCCTTCATCACGGCCGACGCCTCGGGTCCGAAGCATCTTGCGGTTAAACTCACGCGTGCTAAACTTGAGCAATTGGTCGATCATCTCATCCAAAGGACCATCGAACCTTGCCGAAGGGCCCTCGCGGATGCAGAACTAAAGGCGGAAGACATTAACGAGGTGGTCTTGGTTGGCGGCATGACCCGGATGCCGAAGGTTCAAGAGGTCGTTAAAAACTTTTTCAAAAAAGAGCCGCACAAAGGCGTTAATCCGGATGAAGTGGTCGCCATCGGCGCCGCCATTCAAGGCGCAGTCCTCAAAGGGGATGTGAAGGATGTGCTCCTTTTGGATGTCACGCCGCTGTCTCTGGGCATTGAAACCTTAGGCGGTGTCTTCAGCCGCATCATCGACCGGAACACGACCATTCCGACGAAAAAAAGCCAAACCTTTTCGACGGCGGCAGACAACCAAAATGCGGTGACCATCCGTGTCCATCAAGGAGAACGGGAGATGGCAAGCGATAACAAACTCCTCGGCCAGTTCGACTTGGTCGGCATTCCCCCGGCGCCTCGAGGCGTCCCACAAATCGAAGTCGCCTTCGATATCGACGCCAACGGCATCGTCCATGTCTCCGCAAAGGATATGGCGACACAAAAGGAGCAATCGATTCAAATCACCGCCTCCACCGGTTTGAGCAAGGAAGAAATCGAGCGTCTCGTCAAGGAAGGCCAAGCCCATGCCGATGAAGATAAAAAAAAGAAGGCCTTGGTCGAAGTGAGAAACGAAGCGGACGGCCTGATATACTCTACAGAGAAATCTCTGACAGAATTTGGAGACAAAATTTCCCAGGAAGAGCGAACGGCAGTGGAGACAGAGCTTCAAAACTGCAAAAAAGCGCTTGAGTCGAATACTGTCGATGAGATTCGAACCGCGATCGATGCCCTTTCCAAGGCCTCGCACAAGTTGGCCGAAGAGATGTATAAAAAAACTGCTTCGACCCAAGGCGATGCCGGGGCAGCCGGCCCGGGCGCAGAGGCAAAGCCGGAAGGCAAGGAAGGTGCTGCGGGTTCGGACGAGACCGTAGTCGATGCGGAATTCGAAGAGACGGACAAAAAGTAAGGGCATTGCGTGGCAACGAAAAGGGATTATTACGAAGTCTTAGGTATTTCTAAAAGCGCCTCTGAAGACGAGATAAAAAAGGCCTACCGAAAACTCGCCTTGGCGCATCACCCAGATCGAAACGCAGGAAACAAGGAAGCCGAGGAACGCTTTAAGGAAGCGAACGAGGCCTACAGTATCCTGAGCGATTCGGCAAAGCGCCAGCAGTACGACCATTTTGGTCACGCCGGCGCCGGTGGACGCGGTTTTCACCCCGGGCAAGGCGGGGGATTCTCGGACGTATTCGGCGACATCTTCGAAGAGTTTTTTGGTGGACAAGGCGGTCAAGGCGGCAGACGTCCGCAAAGCGGCAGCGATCTCCGTTACGACATGGCCGTCACATTCGAGGAAGCCCTTTTAGGAAAAGAAGGAAAGATCAAGCTTCGGCGCCCCGAAACTTGCGGAAAATGCAAGGGGACCGGCGCGAAAGACGGAGAGACAAAAAACTGCAAGACTTGCAACGGCAGCGGGCAGGTTCGGTTTCAACAAGGTTTTTTTACGATCAGCCGAAACTGTACGACCTGCCAGGGGAAAGGCAACACGGCAGCCCATCCTTGTCACACTTGCCAGGGCAAAGGCTATACCGAACGCGAGAAAACGATCTCCGTTCGTATTCCGCCAGGGGTCGATACGGGCACGCGTCTGCGCGTTGTCGGCGAGGGTGAAATCGGAATCAACGGCGGTTCGACCGGCGATTTATACGTTGTCATCTCCGTAAAAGATCATGCACAGTTTACCCGAGATGGCGACAACATCCTCTACGAGGCCTCCATCGGCTTTGTAAAAGCCGCCTTAGGCGCTAAAATCGACGTCCCGACGATTAAAGGCGATACGCCCTTGACCATTCCCGCCGGTACGCAAGAGGGCAAAATCTTCCGCCTAAAAGGTCTCGGATTTCCAAACGTTCGAGGCTACGGCATCGGAGATCAGCGGGTCAGAATACACATTACCATCCCGAAAAAACTCAGCGCAAGACAACGAGAGCTTCTCGAAAGCTATGCGAAAGAAAGCGGCGAAGATTCCATGTCCGAACCGGGCACCCTCTTCGAAAAAGTCAAAGGCATCTTCGAGTAACACCCCCTCGGACTTTGGCCCTTCGTTTGTGCGACACCCGCCCCTGCTCCCGAGCCACCCGGCCTTTTCTTGACAAAAATAGGCGCGATCCGGCAATGTGGTCTTCGAAGGACGATACGATATTTTTATTTTCGGGCCCTCAAGCCTTTTAAGTAGAGATGCGCGCGTAGAGATGCCGGTTTATTTCATCCGATCCGAACAAATTTCCGACAATAGGGTCACAGTCCAAGATGACCTCGCACACCACCTGCGCGATGTGCTTCGCCTTAAGGTCGGCGAAACCCTCACCTTGATTGACGAAGGTCCTAAACGTTACCGAACGCGAGTCCTTTCTACTCAAGCCGGTCGTCTGATCCTCCAAGTCGAAAACGCGGAGCTCCCTTCCACAAATTCGAACCCAAAGATCCAACTGGGAATCGCTTTGTTAAAGGGGGAAAAAATGGATTGGATCGTGCAAAAAGCAACAGAAATCGGGGTTGCCCGACTCAGCCCGATCCTCACCGAACGCACCGTCATTCAATCGCACAGCGATCGGGTCGAACGCCAACACCAAAGGTGGGAGAAAATCGCCTTGGAGGCCGCGCAACAATCTTGCCGATGGAGCATTCCCCAAATCGATCGGCCTCTGTCTTTCGAGAAGCTCCTCTCGAATACCGAAGCCCATTCATCGAATTTGATCCTTACACCCGAAGCCCATGCCCATCCCATAAAACATCTGATGCAGGCCAGCCGCGCAGGCCTTTCACGCTCCGGCACCGTCCTTATCGGGCCGGAGGGCGGCTTTACGGCTTACGAAGTTTCGGCGGCAGTCAAAGCGGGTTTTCAAACAGCCTCGCTTGGCGATCAAATCTTGCGGGCGGAAACCGCAGCCTTGGTTGCCTTAACGATTGTGCACTATGAGATGACAGATGGACAACGTGAACATAAGACCTATGCATGAACACGATGCGGCCTTTGAGGAAGGGCCTTTTAACACCAAGGAAGCACCTCTAAAGAAAGACGCCGCCCGACCCGCAGGATTTCTTCGGCGCGCCCTAGCCTATACGATCGACGCCGCCATTGTTCTATTACTTCTTCAAATCTTCCTCCTCGTCGGCCTCTTCGGTCAAAGACTATCGGGCGGTGGAATCGAGGATCTCGACTTGTCGGTCCTGGGGATTGGCTTGCTGAACAACTTCCTTTTTATCGCCGTCGGCTACTTCACTTTTTTCCACACACACTGCGGGCAAACCCCCGCAAAAATGATCCTGCGTATCCAGGTCGTCAATAAAGAACTCCAACATCCTTCTCCCCTTCAAGCTTTTGTTCGTACCCTGTGCTATTTTACATCCGGCCTTTTTTTAGGATTGGGATTTTTTATCACGCTCTTTGAAGGAAAAAAAAGGGCCTTACACGACCTTTTGACAGGAACCCAAGTCATTCTATCGCCCTAATGTCACCTATGCGGATCTTAACCCCATTCATCGTTTTGGCGCATCTTTTTTCCCTCGTCGCTCCAACTTATGCGGAAGAGCTGGTGGAAGGCATTGCCGCCATCGTCACCATCAAGAGCCGCTCTCCCATTGAAGAACTTGTTTTCTTCACGGACATCGCCCGTTACCGGCTTTTCTTCGAACCCGAATTGGAAAAATCGGAGGGTGCCGATCCGCTGACTGCCGTGATCCAACAACGCCTCTTTCGTCCGGAAGCACACCGATTCATATTGGACGCCCCCCCTCCCGAAGCCGTCGAAGCCCGATTAAAGGTGATTCGGAAACGCTTTGAGGACGACGTCTCATTTCAAAATGCACTTCTTCAAACCGGACTCAATTTAGACGAGCTCAAAATGGAAATTCGAGAATATCTCTGGGTCAAAGAACTCCTGGATGAACGCATCAAGGAATTTATTTTCATCAGTCCAAAAGCGATCGAGACCTACTACAATGAACATCCCGATCGCTTTAAAGGGAAGGAGAGGGCTGAGGTCGAAACGCGTATCGAGGCCATATTAACGATGAAAAAAGAAGCTTCGAAAAAAGCGGAATACCTTCAGCGCCTAAAAAAGAACGCCGAAATAAAGATCCTCTTAAATGAGCGCGATGGGACCAAGATCGATAAGGAAGGTCGTCCCGAGTAGTGTTAACAATATTCCGCCCTGAAAAATAAGCGCGGCAATCTGCAAGCCTTTCGATTGGCCTTCAAAGGCAGCCGCATCGCTTGAAAACATCGATAAATAGGCGAAGGGGGGAAATGTCGTTAGTATTTTGTATCGGGGCGATTCAAGGTTTCGTTTTTAAGGAATGCATAGGATTCATGACTTTTGAATTGATCAGCAATTCTTCGATCTGGGCCTCGGGGAGCGGCAAACTGTAAATAAAGCCTTGAATTTGGTCGCACCCGATCGATGCGAGAAAATCGAGCTGGGCCTCGGTTTCCACCCCTTCCGCAATCACCTTGATATTCATTTCATGGGCCATAAAAACGATGGCCTTTGCGATGGCGTTGTTGCTTTTGTCGGAGGGCAAATCCGTAATGAAGGAGCGGTCTATTTTTAGGATGTTGATCGGAAGTTTTGCCAAATAACTCAATGAAGAATAGCCCATCCCAAAATCGTCTATCGACACGCTGAAGCCCTTGTCCCTTAGTTTTTTGAGATTAACGATCGCCGAGTCGATATCCTTGATGAGCACGCTCTCTGTAATTTCCACGCCGATATTGTCGGGTTGCAGCCCAAAAGTCTCGACCGTTTCTGTTAAATGTTTGTAGAGGTTGATGCTCCCAAAATCGACGGCGGAAAGATTCACGGAGATATTGTGAGGCTGAGGCATACCGGTATAGGGCGTGGTTTGGATTTTTTTAATAAAGGCGCAAGCCTTCTGGATCATCAGCATATCGATATCGACGATAAAACCTTTTTCTTCCGCCAGAGGAATAAAATCGGCTGGCAAAACGATTTTGTTCCCGGCCTGACACCAACGGACCAAGGCTTCCATGCCCACGACATTGCTGCTTTGCAAACTATAAATCGGCTGATAATAGGCCAGCATTTCCGTTCCCAATATTGCCTTCCTCAGCGCATTTTCGAGGTCGAGTCGATTGCGCAGTCGTTCGTTTAAAGATTCCGTAAAAAAATGATAGTTGTTCTTACCCATATCTTTTGCATGATACATCGCCGTATCGGCGTTTTTAAGCAGACACTCGCCGGTTTCTCCATTTTCGGGATATAGCGAAATGCCCAAACTAACGGATGAATAAACCGCGTCGTCTTGATAGGAAAAGGGTTGACTCAAGGCCTCGACAACCCTGCTCGAAAAAGCGGCGGCTTCGGGCGCCTGCTCGATCCGATCGAGAATAATGGCAAATTCGTCTCCGCCCAGCCGCGACACCGTGTCGCCTCGGCGGGCGCAGGCCTTGAGGCGTTCCGCCACTTCCTTCAGGAGCAAGTCTCCCACCGGATGCCCTAAACGATTGTTGATGTTTTTAAAGTCGTCCAGATCGATGAACAAGAGGGCAAAGATATTCTTGTTCCGTTTGGCGCGATTGATCGTGTGATTCAAGCGATCGTAAAAAAGCAATCGATTGGGAAGACCGGTTAAGGCATCGTGATAGGCCTTGTACTTGATTTCTTTTTCGCTCTCTTTGATGTTGGTGATATCGTAGTAGACCGATACATATTGCCTGTCCTTTCGCTTGGAATCGCCAATGGCGGTAATGGTGAGCCGCGCCGGATAAATGCCGCCACTTTTTCGGCGGTTCCAGATTTCCCCCTGCCACCGGCCCGATCCGATTAAGCTATGCCACATTTTTCTATAGAATTCCTGATCGTGTAAAAAGGATTTTAGAATATTGGGCTTTCTCCCAATCAGCTCCTCGAAACGATAGCCCGTGATGTCGATAAAGGCCGGATTGACATTGGAGATCACCCCGTTTTGATCCGTAATCATCACCCCTTCGATCGTGGTCTCGATGACTTTTTCGGCGATTGCGAGTCGGTCTTCTACCCGCTTCATTTCAGTAATATCCTCGAGTGTCCCCTCGAGTCGTCCAAGAGGGACGGCTTCACTCATCGCCAGTCGCGCCTTTGCGCGTACGATTCGCTCCACACCATCTTTGCGGATAATGCGAAAAATCATATCGTAGGACTTGTTTTCGGTGCAGGCCTCGCGATTTGCCCTCTTTACACGTTGAAGGTCATTGGGGTGTACATAGCTTAGGAGCGCCTCCAAAGAGGGAGGAAGAGAGCCCGGAGTGAGGAGGAATAGATCGTAAACCGGATCGGACCAGGTGGTTTCGTTGGATTGGATATCGTATTGCCACTGGGCGCTGGGGCAAAAGGCTTGCCGCGTTCCCAAGGTGTCCTGCGCTTTTTGAAGGGCCGCCTCCGCAGCGATTCGAAGGCGGCTCTCACGGACTTTTTTGATGATGCCTTCGAGTCTAAAGGGTAAGAGGTTGGTATATCTACGTTCTAATCCCTTCACAATACAATCGTCCACACCGCCCTTGAGCGCTTCCATCGCGCTCGTCTCGCCGCCGGGTTCCGTAATCAATACCACTGGAATGCATATTTCTCGCGATAGCAGATCCTGACAGAACCTTAAGCCGGAATGACCTTCGATTAATGCGTCCACAAGAACGACATCGAATAAAGTGGGTTCTTTTTCGAGCCAAGTTCTCGCACTCGCAATGCAATCGCATCCGGTAATTTCGTGGAGAGGGTGGGCCTTGATCAAGGTCTGCCGAAAGGCCTCCCGATCCGCCTTGTTGGCGTCTACCAACAAAATACGTATGGCTTTTTTTTCTAGGTCCATTGTCGCAACCGTGTGAGTAATGGATTTATATTGGAAGGATTTTGTCTTCGTGTTTCAATGGCGGTGAAAAAAGGGCGTATGCGATCCAATGCGCTCACGAATACTTTCCCTTGGGCCAATATCAACAACACGACAAACTGCATATTAGAAAGTAGAAATGAGGCACTCAATTTTCCTCATTCTTTTTTAGGTAAACGTTTGGAAAGGAAGGAAGAAAAATAATGGGTCTCCATGCGAAGCCCATACATTCATAAAGGACACCGCACATTATTCACCAAATCGAAATTAAAATCAATCCGTATACTAAAAATAATCCAAATTGGAATGAGAAGTCGAATGCCTGCGCTTAGGCGCACGCCATCTGTTATATTGAATGTGGAAGTAATCAGCTGCTGTGTAATCGATTCGATGAACGATCCCGCAATGGCCACTTCGTGATGTGCCTAGCCTCCCTGGTTATTGACGAAAGTCCGTCCAGCGCCCTAGGCCCTGTCTTACGGAACAGATCACACCTCCTATCCCCCCTTGACAAAGAAAGGGACTTACGCGTATTACCCTTCGAATGCCTTGCTCATCCAAAACACAATCCTCCCATTTCCTTCACCAAGGTGGAACAAGACCGGCATTTCCGAATCATAATTAACATCAGCTTTCGTTGCCAATGAATACCTTGATCACCGGATGACACGACCTCTTTTTTGCTACGGCACTTTGCGTTCCCCACGTGTAATGGAAACTGTCGCAGGCCGTCCATGCCTCGGGATTGAAGCGGTATTGCAGGATTATGCGTCCTTTCGCGTCCGCAACGCAGAATATCCCGGAATCCTCCCCGTAAAAGGGTCCACCGTTCGAGGGACCTTGTACCCCGATATCGATGAGGGAATATTGCGCGCCTTGGATGAATTTGAAGGACCGCTCTATCGCAGAGCGGTCGTAGAGGTGACCCCGCAAGTGGGGGCGAAAGTGAAGGCACTGGTTTACGCCATCCCTCAAAACAAACGAGAGCTTCTCAGTCAAGACCTCTGGGATTTCGAGCGCTTTTTAAAATTCGAATTGGAAGATTTTATGCAGCGTTATTTTTCGTGAGAAGGTTTTTGCCGGGACGTCTCAGCGAGACGTCCCGGCAAGACCGTATTACAAGGGTAAGAATGACTATGCAGCGAAATACGCTTCTAAACCTGCACCCGTGGGCTTCATCGATTTCTCGCCTTCTTTCCAGTTGGCGGGGCAGACTTCGCCGTGTTCCTCGGTATATTTAAGGGCATCGACCATACGGAGGGCCTCGTCGATGCTTCGGCCGAGCGGCAGGTTGTTGACCACCTGATGCTGCACGATGCCTTTTTTATCGATCAGGAATAAACCGCGCAGGGCAATCCCGACCTCTTCGATTAAAACATCGTAGTCGCGCGCAATGGTCTTATTTAAATCGGAAACCAAGGGATAGGTGACGCCTTGGATGCCGCCTTTTGTTTTTGGCGTGTTCACCCAGGCCAAGTGTGAAAACCAGGAGTCGATGGAAACGCCGACCACCTGCACATTTCGCTTTTCGAATTCGCCCAGCTTGGCCTGAAAGGCATGAAGCTCGGTCGGGCAAACAAAGGTAAAGTCCAAGGGGTAAAAGAACAGGACGACATATTTTCCCCGAAGATCGGATAATTTAAATTCATCAACGACTTTTCCTGCTTTGACTGCCTTAGCCGTAAAGTCGGGTGCTTCCTTATTGACTAATACCATTTTCTGATCCCCCCCTACATGATTTTTAATTGTCGAACGCGCGCGCTTCTGACTATCCGTCGCATTCTCTTTATGTTTTGGAGCCTTTAGAAAGCCCGGCCTGGATGTGTGAGGCCAGACATAACGATATCAATATAATTAAAAATCTATCCCATCGCTCTTCCCCTTGTCAACGGAAATGATCTTCATTACGAGGACTTCGAGACCAGGACGCTTTTGTCGGCCCCCTCTGATTTAGCCAGCATCATGCCCAAATTGATCCCGGCTGCGACCCGCCTGGGGACAAGGTACGATCGAGCTGCTCGTCTGATTTCGGCTTGCTTTGGAATTTTAAAGCGTGTTATCGTTTTACTCCGGAGTGTTTATGCCTGCGAAAGCCGTTCTTTACATTTTTCTCCCCTGCAAAAAGGTCTATCCCCTCGGGCTCACCTATCTCGCCAGCTTTCTACATCAGCGCCACCCGGAGGCCCCTCAACGAATACTCGACCTCTCCCTGATCCCCCCTGCGAAGCGGCAAACTGCGCTCCTCGAAACCATTGCTTCATTTCGACCCGACATCATCGCTTTTTCGTGGCGGGACATCCAGCTCTTCGCACCGCACGAGGGTGACGGCTCCCTGCAATACGCCTTCGATTTTTATTATTCGCTCAATCCCATCCGGAAAGGTATCGCAGCGATTCAAGGCCTGCGCTCGCTCTATCTTTACTACAATAATTTACGCGAGCATTTGGGCTATTTTCACTTGGTGCGAAAGAAGCACCCCAACCTTCAAGTGGTCGTCGGCGGCGGTGCGTTTTCGGTGTTTTCGAAAGAGATTATCCGCAGGCTTCCGGAAGGGGTTGTCGGCATTATCGGAGAGGGCGAGGACGCCCTGCTCAACATCTACGAAGACCACTCGATTATGAAAGACCGCTGCATTTTTCGAAAGGGCGACGAAATTATTTCGGGCGTTCAAGGCGCACCGGTCATGCTCGACAGCGCTGTGCAAGATCCAAGTTATATCGCCTCGATCTTTCCGCAGGCCATGGAATACAAAGACGCCGCCATCGGCATTCAAACCAAGCGCGGCTGCCCTTACGACTGTCAGTTTTGCCTTTATACCTATATCGAGGGCAAGCGGGTCTATACCCGGCCGGCAAAAAACATTGTCGACGAGATGCAGGCCTACTACGATCAATGGGGCGTGCGGCGTTTTTGGTTTTCCGACGCTCAGTGGATTCCCGGTTCGAAGTTCTATCCGCATTGCACCGAGACCTTAGAGCGGATCATCGCCAGCGGCATGAAGATCGAATGGGGCGGCTACATCCGCACGAGTTTAATCACGAAAGACCTGGCTCGCCTCATGGTCGCCTCGGGATTGGGCGACACGGAAGTGGCCATCACCTCCGGATCGCAGGAAGTCTTAAATGGTTTAAAGATGGGTTTTACCTTGGACAAACTTTACGAGGGCTGCCATTATTTAAAAGAGGCCGGTTTTCAAGGCCGCGTGATCCTCAATTATTCCTTGAACGCGCCGGGAGAAACAGAAGCCAGCCTGCTGGAAAGCATTGCCTCGTATAAAAAAATCGTTTCCATTTTAGGCGAGGACAAAGTCTATCCGGCACTTTTTTTCTTAGGCATTCAGCCCAATACCGGACTCTCCGAACGTTTGATCGAAGACGGCTATCTGCCCGAAAATTACGACCCCCTATCGATGAATCCTTTGATGATTAAAAAACTCCTCTACAATCCTCCGCCCTTCGGGAAGATGATCACCAAGGCCTGCTTAAAGGCCTGGAAAGAAAAAGCCGCACCCCTGCTCGATCCGATGAAGAAACACTCCGAGACACGTTACGCGGACGATTCCATCGCCAATGTCTTCGAAGGGAACACCGGTCGCGCGGCCCTCCTCAATCTCGAAAGCGAACTCGCCGCACGCGGCTTTGCCCACGAATCCTAAGGCAGGAATGCGGCCTCCCGAGGCGGTTCCCGCATCCCACACGGTTCTTTCCCTTGAATTCGATCCCCGCCTCCGATATAATCGCCCCAATTTTGCTGAAAGGACAGACATGAATGCCGAAAGTCACGTTTTATCCGGAAAATAAAAGTGGTGAGGTTCCTCCAGGCACCAGCCTCCTCGATGCCGCAGAGAAGCTCGGGATTACCATCAACCACGATTGCGGCGGATTCGCCACCTGCAGCACCTGCCGCATTCTCATTGTCGAGGGAACCGACCAGCTCACCGAAATCGATCTCGACGAAGAAAACATGCTTGAAGAAGCGGAACTCGCAGCCCCCTTTCGCCTTTCCTGTCAGGCCAAAATTCAAGGAGAGGTTATTGCGCGCATCCCCGATGGCGAAATGCGCTGGGATCCGGAGGCGCTTCAGGAATTGGGAAAACACGAGGCGCAAATCCGGCAGGTGCTTCGCGTGATCGTCGAAGCCCAGGCAAGAAATCAAACAATTTCTCTGATCGATCTCGAAACAGCCACTTCTATGCTGGAGGAAGCCCAGAAAAAAATCGCGATCATCGGAAAAAACACCGCGGGCTGGGCCGCCTTGGTTAAAGAGGTCTACGAAATTCCATGATGGGTCCATGGGGTGCTTGGAGCGCTTTCCGACCCATTCGCCGGGCCATCGTCAATGTAAAAGGGAGAGGATGCGGATTCAAAAAACATTAGCAGGAAATATAAAATGGGGCGGATGCTTTTTAAGACTCTCGCTCGCACTTCTTCTATTAGGCCCGTTATTCTCAGCGGAATCCCGCGCCCAAATGGCCCCGCCAAAGCTGCCGGAAGGCGTCGAAGTTTTCGATAATGAAGGAAACGAGCATCTCGAATCGGGGAAACGCGCTTTTTATAAAACCGATCCGCCGACCTCCGGCCCCCACGACCCACGGTGGCTCCCGCCCAGCATCTACAAAATCGAAGAGACACGCCCCGAGCTCCTCGTCCACAATTTGGAGCACGGGAATATTGTGATTTACTTTGACCGATCGGGTTTGTCCGAAGACGATATCGCGTGGCTGACAGAGCTGAGCAAAAAATATATCGGGCAATGGGATGGGGTCTTGATGGTCACAAGAAATGACAAAGCAAACCCCTTAATTCTGACCGCGTGGCGCGCCGTCCTACGCTTAAAAGGACTTGAGAAAGAACGCGTGATGAGTTTTGTGGATTTGTTCCGGGGTCGCGGACCGGAAAATAGGGTGCGCTAAGACTTAGAGTCTCCCTTCCCCTGTTATTGAATGACCTGCAACAAACACGTTTTTTCTTGCGGCCAGCACATCGCCCTTCGGGGTAGTCTATCCACCCTCTACTTCCACAGCGATCATCTGGGGAGCGCGAGCGTGATCACCGACGACACAAGGGACGCAGGTGGAAACGTAAGCATTCCAGAAGAAGCTGCCTACTTTCCCTTCGGCAATACCCGGCCCGAAAGCACCCATCCCAACGGCGGGGTCAACTACAAATACACCGGCCAGGAGCGCGACAGCGAGATCGGGCTTTATAACGACAATGCCCGGCTCTAAGACGCCGCGGTGGGCGGTGTGTTGAATGGAAGTGGACACACCACGATTGTCTTGAGCCCGAATCAGGCAGGCCTTGAAATCGCACAGAACGTGGCAAGGGTGGCAGCAAGCGTGGGAGTCCGTGTCAATACTGCGGGTCATAGCCGCGGCGCAGATTTCGCGATGGGTTTTGTCGCGCAGATCCCCGATGTGCAGTTTTCTACGCTCACAACCATTGACTGTTTCGGATGCGGGGGAATTTCACCAGGGAACGTCGGATCTCACCTTAACGTTTTCCAAACCGGTTTCCTGGGAGGCGGAATCATCCCCGGTGCCACAAACCGACCACCGGTGACAGGCCTTGGTTTTTTGGGTCACTTCAGCATCATGGACCCTGGGGGTGCCGGGGCCAATGCCATTTCGCAGCAGATTCGAGGCAGTCCTTGATCGGCGCTCACCTTAAAGATACCTTAAAAAAACATGAACCAGACCGGGTTGCCATTATGAGAAAAAGTGTATTTACTCTTCTCGTCATTTTCATGCCGCTCGTCTTATTGGCGGGACCATCCACAGGGATCGAAATGCTGCCCAGGGAATATTTACAGATTCCGCTGCTCGCACCGGCGGAAGGCTTTAAAAAACGCTTAAAGGTCTTGGGTCAGCGGCTTGAGCGGGAGATTGACGAGGAGGCCGATCAAGAAACAGGCCTTCCAAATTACGCAAAATTACGCAATAGTGGTCGAAGATCCAAACGAAGAGTTGATTGGGATTTCCTACACCTTTTACGAAGGAAAACTGGTCAGCATGTGACCATAACTTGTCGACCTTTCTAAAGGAGCATCGTCTCGATTTCGACGCCTTTTTATCCAATTTTAAAAACAAGTACGGAGAACCGGTCGAAATCGAAAAATACAGTAACCAGATCCTTGATGCCGACCATTTCGCCTACCGATGGAAGGACGAGTCCACTTTGTTGGAACTTTACATAGGGTATCCCAAAAAAGTCCCTTTTTTGGATAATCAACATTTTGGAATGATTCAGATACGTCTACATGACCGGGCCTTGAAAAGAAAATACAACCAAGACATCTGGAACCATAGGTTTCCTAATGTCCGGGAGGGACTTGAGCGGGACCGGAAATTCATCAAAAAAGACCCTTTACCTGATCGCATGATTTGATTTAAGTAATTTAAGAAAAGTTTCAGCCCTGGCGAATGGGCCGATGAGGTTTAGATACTAAATGCATACAAGGTCAGAATGCATATTCCTGGAGGGAGACCTTCCGCCCTGCTTCGCGGCAAGGGCGGATAGAAACTTTTATCGTTTGAGTTCACCGGACCTCAGGGAAAATAGATCACAGCCTTTAGCAAAGGCCTGCGGGACCTGACCGAACGCGCCGGGAAATCGAAAACGGAGGCGATGCCTTTGAGGACGCTGGCAACAGGAAGGGAAGGCCAAAAATCCAAGCCCCTTCCACATCATCACGCTTTGATTTTATCGAAAATTTAAACGACTTTTTAGACCTATCAACCAAAGGGGTGAGTATCATGCCAAAGACAAGCCGGAAGACTCAAAGGATCGGCAAACTCAATAATGCCAAGACCTTGCTGAAAGCCGTAAACGATCGAGGATTCGGACAATCTCAACGGTCTCACGAACAAGGCTTGGGATTGTAAGCTGAGGCAGAAATTGTCCCGAAGAAAACGCAAGGGGTTCCGATCAAAAAGCGAATAGAGAATGGCCTATAGGAAATACTTCCCCACGTCGATTTTGTATTTCGCCGCATTAATCACGTTCACAATTTCGTAGATGGGCTTACCCCGGCTATCTTCCTCGGCCAAGTCGGCAATTTTTTCGGCCACTTCGTTTCCGAAGGCATCGAGAATGATCCGGATCTTCGGCCGGTCTCCCTTCTCCGGGTTCGGATTCGAGGAAATGACCACGCCGACCTCTTTCGTGTTGAGCAAGGCAAGCGTGCCAATCGGATAGACTCCAATTGCATTCACGAAGAGCTTCATTAAAACGGGATCGAAGGCCTTTCCGGATCGCGAGAGCATAAATCGCAGGGCCTTGTCGGGTGGAAACGGAACCCGGTTGTAAACCCGCGAAGAGGTCAGGGCATCGTAGCAATCGACAATGCAGACGATGCGGCCGACCAGGCTTAATTTACGTTTCGAGGCCAGCTTCGGATAACCGGATAAGTCGTAATTGAGATGATGTTCGAAGGCGCCGATGGCGACTTTGGTCGCCATCTCGTGGATGCCCTTTAAACTCACCAACTCCTTGACCGACATAATGGGATGCTTTTTCATAATCGCCCATTCCTCGGGTGTAAACTCGGTCGGCTTATTGAGGATCTCCAGGGGGATATCGAACTTGCCCAGGTCATGAAAAAGGGCGGCCATGCCCAACTCGCTGAGCCCCATTTTTCGATAGCCTAGGCGCTGTCCGATCGCCAAGGCCAATATGCAGACATTCACGGAATGGTTGTAGGTATATTCGTCGTGGCTTCTCAGATTGGTTAAGCCCAGCAGGGTCGAATCTTCCTGCAAGATGTGATCGACCATCGATTGCACCACGCGTTTCGATCGCTTTAAACTCACCGCTTGCCGCAACTTCAAGCTGTCCATCACGCCCGACACGGCGGACACCGTGGACATGTAGGTTCTTTTGGCCAACTCTTTTTTATCCTTAAAAATGTCCTGATCCGACTCGTTTTCTTTTTTCTGTTCTAAACGTTCTAGGGCAGGATTTGTGACGTTCGCCTTTTTGAGTTCGTTTTCGAAGCGGTCGAAAGGGTCGGGGGAAGCGGAATCGAAACCCGGAAATATCGCGCAGAATTTAATGATCTCCTCGCGTTTGATGCCTCGGGAAAAGACGATGCCGCCGATATCGCGTTTTCTCATCTCGTCGATCAAATACATTAAATTGCTGAACCCGTCGATATCGACCTTGAGGCGGGTATCGCCTAAAAAGAGGAAGTCGCCCTCTAGATTGAGTACGACTTCCGTGTTCTCCATAAAGAGCCCTTGGAGCGTGTTGTGGACTTTTTCAGTGGGTTGATCGAATGCGAAATTCCCAGAGTCGTGAATCTGGGAAGTCCGGATTAAGATCGCGAGCTGGACGACGAGCTGCTTGCCGATCTGCGCGCTTTCTTCATCGTATCCGTGCATGGCTTCTCCGACTTATTCTTGGTGGGACTCTAGGAGATTTAAGGACTTTTGACAGGCCTCTCGAATGGCCTTATTTTTTGAATCGCTCCCATAGAGCAGCGCTTCGACCGCTTTTTGAGAACCGATACGCTGCAGTGCGGTCGCGGCGCAAATCCCTCTTTCTTCGACTTGCACCTTTCGAATGAGGCTCCAGCCCTTTATAAGATAAGTCTGTAGCGCCGGAATCACGGGGTCCCCGCCGAGTTGAGCCGCCGCAGTAAAGATCTCCTTTTTTTCGTAGAGCGGCTTGTCATCGAATTCTTTTGAAGCAATCAGTGCCATAAGAAGCGGGAGGCCCGCCTTGATTTCTTTTTTTGCCAAACACTTGATGGCGTAGACGCGGTTCGAAAGATCGGGATCGGGTAGAAAATCGAGAAGAAGCGCTTGCGCGCGTGGATCTTCCATGGCATCCAGAACATGCAGCACTTCTTTTCGCACCTTGAGTTCTGCATGACCAATAAACTGAGGAAGGTATTCGATGGCCCGCGTGTCTCCAATTTTCCCGAGGATATAAATTAGATTTCGCAGCAAAAACCAACGCTCGTCTTTAAGTTTTGTGACGATGGAATCGAAATCCTTCCGTCCGAATTCGACCAACACATCGCACAAGGCCCGCCGCGCCTTCATTGTGTCGACGAGGGCCAAGAGTTCAATCAGAGAAGAACTGACCTCCTTATTAAAGAGCACCATGCAGGAGCCAAACGCGTCGGTCTGTTCCGCTGGAAGCTTGTTTAAAATTGGGACAATTTTGAGAATTCGTTCCGGATCGCCTGCGCGCGCAATCGCCCTTTCGACCAGCACAATTTGCTCGCGGCCCAGCGCCATGCCTGGGAGAAGCATCTCGCGATAAAAGGCCAATATTTTTTCCGCATACCCAAAATCGCCTTTCATCAAAAGCTGCTCGAAGATATTGTCGATGATATCGAGGACTTCCGAAAAAAGAACCGACTCGCGTTCTATTCGGAGGATATCGAAGAGCATCCCCTCGAGCTCGCCGACAATGTCGATCTCCGCTTCCCATCGCATTTCACGTTTTAGGGCATTGATTTCTTCTTCTTTTAATTTGAAGATATGGAGAGACGGAATTTCGATGCCCTTGGGCACCAATGCGGTGGGGAAAATATCCGCCTCTTGCTTGTACACCTCCTGGAGCTGCTGCCGCGAAGGCAAGGTTCGCCGCATCTCCTTACTATTTTCCATCTCCTCCAACTCGCCCTGGAGGTCATCGACCACGAGGTATTGAATATGCGAGAAATGCCTTTCCCACAAAAGCGTCACTAAGTCGTCATCGCCACCCTCGGCTTCTTCATCTTGTCCAAGCACATTTAAAAAATCGATCATCTCGTCTTGGTCAAGGCCGGGGTGAAAAGAAAGTTCACGCAGCCCATCGACGAACAGTTTAAAGGCGATGCTCTCGAATCGGTCTGAATTTTCGTAGATGGATTGGCCAGAGTTAAAGAGCTCAAACCGTTTGATGCGCAAGCGTAGCGCACCAAAGGTCTCTAAGTGCGTCTGAATATTTTGAAATAATTGATTGATGAATTTTTGGTGAATGGGGTTGTTGGGGAGATAAATTTTAAGGGTTTTCGAGGTTTTTGTCAGGCTTTGAATCACCTCCTTCGCCGAGGCGACTTCTTCGGGGTGGAACTCTCCCGACGCTTCCAATGCCCCTTCTTCGACGCGCTCCATAAACCCCTCTAAAAAAATACAAAAAGTATATTATAGGCGTCGGACCTTGTCAAAACGCCTGAATAAAATAGGCCTATGGGCCATAACTTTCGTGGTGCCGTCCATCTCGAATAAGCCAAGGATCATTTATCGTCAGATGGATGATGAAGTATCCGTCCCCCGCCACCAATCCCCAAAACAGTATATTTGGCATTTCTGCTCATGCGATCGGTAAGCACTGGATCGGAAAGCCGGGAGGGACTAGGCCGTCTTTCAAGCTCTTGACCCCAGATGAGACTTAAATATCAATATGCCTCATAGGACCAAGCCATGGAAGGAGTTCATCTATGTAAGCGATCGAGCGTCGGGACAAGCAGGGCGTAAGGATACCCTAAAAAAAAGGGGGAGCGACATTAAAAAAAGGAATGCGATGTCCCAATTTAGAAAAAAACCACGATAACATACCCCATCGATATGCATTTTATCGAAACCAAAAACAAAACCGACGCCGGGACCTAGATGTCAGCCCCATTCACGCAACAAAGTGTCGGCCACAATAAAATGCTCTGCCGAAAGCCCGCCGAAACGGCCCTCAATATGGTAAACCCCCTGAACGATGACACGGTTGTTCACGATATTGTAAGGCGGAAAATCGCTGTAGACGGTTACGGATACGTCTCCTTCTCCAATTTCCGTTTTCACAAACTGAGATCCCATCCGACCTCGCATCGCTTCAGCCGAACGGGCCCAACCCATAACGACGATTCGTTTACCGTCATATTCCGCATTGAGCTCCGAAATATCGACCAAAAGCGGAAGCTCCTTTGCCAGAATCGTGAAGGTCATCAGAAAGAGGATTGACATTACTGTTATGGTGGCAACGGTTAAAAACCGATATACGTGTTTCATTGTTTTACCCTCCACGACAATTTTACCACCATATTTCAATTTGTGTGGGGGGAAGCCCTTTTTTATTGCACGCTTTTTAGAGACCGCTCCCCGGTCCTAATCCGATCCCGCAATAAGTAAGAGACATGGGTTAAGGAGTCGACCTGGTGGAATTACGGGCCGCGCGGACGGAAGGAGAACAGCCCCTGAGGGATAAGTGGAGATGAAAGGATCGGGAAATGAGTTTCAGGTGGCCCTGACCGAAACACCAGGAAGCGCTTAGGGCCTGCCGATGATGGCAAGATCAGATGTGCTTCCGGCCTTTTTTCGGAAGGGAATCGATCAGGCCTAAGCGCTTAAGTTTGTATTTGAAGGTGCTCAGAGGAACCCCCAAGACCTGCGCAGTGACCCTGCGATTCCAGCGTTCTTTTTCGAGCGTCCTTAAAATTAAGTTTTGTTGGAAGGCCTCGATCGCCTTCTCGAGCAGCCGACCCTCTTTCTGATCTTGGAGCCCCCTGAGACGATATTCTACTGGGATATGCTCTTTTAAAATGGTATCGCCGTCGATCAAGGCAACCAATCGTTCGATCAAATTTTCCAACTCTCGAATATTTCCCGGCCAGTCATAGGCCGACAAGGTCTCGATAGTCGATTGGCTCACTTTTTCAATTTTTTTCTTGAATCGCTTATTGTAGCGTTGCAAAAAAAACTCGATAAGTTGCGGCAGATCCCTAATCCGTTCTCGAAGCGGAGGAAGCTTAACGGGAATCACATAAAGGCGGTAGAAAAGATCCTCCCGAAAGCTGCCATTTCTTACCGCTTCACTGAGATCGACATTCGTCGCGGCTATAAGCCGGACATTGACTTTATTCGCTTTACAGCCGCCCACCCGTTCGATCTCGCCTTCTTGAATAGCGCGCAAGAGCTTCCCCTGCAACTCGTATTTGAGCGAACCGATTTCGTCGAGAAAAAGGGTCCCGCCGTTTGCGATTTCGAATTTTCCGATATGTTGGCGATGCGCGCCCGTAAAAGCGCCTTTCTCATGACCGAAGAGCGTGCTTTCCATCAGCGTTTCCGGAACGGCGCCGAGATCGACAGTCACAAACGGATGGTTTTCTAATAAGCTTTTTTTGTGAATATAGCGCGCCAAGACCTGCTTTCCCGTGCCGCTTTCACCGGTGATCAAGACCGTAACCGGAAGCGGCGCAATCTTTTTTACCAGTTCGTAAATCTCTTGCATTTTCTTGCTACGCCCGGCGATAAATTCCGGCCTCAATATCTGCGCCATCTCGGAGCGCAAATACAATAATTCCCGGGTATCTTGTTGGTGGGCCACCACTTTTTCTATAAGAGAAAGCACTTCGTCGTAATCGAAGGTTTTTGTAATGTAGTGGTAGGCGCCCAGCTTAATCGCGCGGATGGCGGTGCCGACCTCTTTTATCGCGGAGATCATGATTACGGAAAGATCTGAGTGTCGGCTCTTTATTTCTTGGAGGAGATCGAGACCATTGATATCGGGAAGGAGGACATCGAGCAGAACAATATGGACTTCATTTTCGCTGATTTTAGTAAGCCCTTCCGCACCGGTTTCCGCCTTCAGAACCGCGTAGTCTTTATGAAGAATCGCTTCAAGAGTATCTCGAATTCCTTCATCGTCATCGACAATCAGGATCGTCGTAAGCTTACTCGACATTTAAGAACCCCCCGTAGGAGAAAGCGTCCGGAAATCGAAAGAGCCGACCCGGAGTATAGGACCTTCAAATCAGAGATATAGCTTTATTTAATTTATAAAAATTCTTTTCGATAGATCAGAACCCCAACAATAAGATAACAGGCAGGAAGAAATCGCAACGGTTAATAACTTGACTGCTCAACAGCCATTCAAGTCTAAACATTGCCTCGTTGTGCGACTGAGCATACGATAATTAGACGCAATTTTTCAAGCAAAACCCATTAAAAAAACATTCCTTTTTTCTCGGCAGCACCGTCTCCCCGCATTCAAAAAAAAAAATTTCACAACCTTGTCTATGGACAAAATGACAGAAAAGCGGGAGGTATCTGAATCCATTTTGGAAAGAAGGGGGTAGATGAAATGATGGAAATGGTGGAGCTGGCCGGGATCGAACCGGCGACCTCCTGATTGCGAACCAGGCGCTCTCCCAACTGAGCTACAGCCCCATTTTAAGAATGGGACTAGAGAAGATAATGCATTTTCAAGTGCAAGTCAATTGGCTTCCTTTCCAAAATCGTTGGTCGGCTTGTGGTGACGACGAACATGGGGCTTAAGAAAGAAGGCCCCCAAGGGATTGTGAGGCCTAGACCGCTCCGCTTCTATCGGAGTGAAGGCCCCAACTCAATTGACGCATCCCAGGAAAATCGGCGATTTAAAGACTATAGACATCCGTGCTTCCCCCAACTTTATGCGGTGAGGACCAAAAGCCATTGTGCCTTTCATGGAGTCGGCCCACCCAAATGCGCCACAGCCTGCTTCACATCCTCAAGACTGCCGATGATCAAGGGAATACGTTGATGCAGTTTTTCGGGGACCACATCGAGAAGCCGGGTCGTTCCTGTGCTTGCCCTGCCCGAAGCCTGCTCGACGATAAAAGCCAGAGGAGCCGCTTCGTAGAGCAGACGGAGCTTTCCTTCAGGATGGTTTTTATCTTTGGGATAAAGAAAAATCCCCCCCTTTAAAAGATTTCGATGAAAGTCGGCCACTAACGAACCGACATAACGTGCCGTCTTTTTCTCCTGCTTCGCGATTGCGACATAACGCAGAATGGCATCGTCCCATAGCGCATCATAGGCCTCGTTAATACTGTAAATTCCGCCGCGGGCAGGGATTTGGATCGCCTCGTGGGAGAGCAAAAACTCGCCAATCCCGGGATCGAGCGTAAAACCGTGCACACCGTGACCGGTGGTGTAAACCAACATCGTACTCGACCCATAGATCACATAGCCGGCGCAAACTTGATTGCGGCCCGGTTGTAGAAAATCTTCATCGGTCGCGCGATCGCCTTGGCTTATTCTGTGATAAATCGAAAAGATCGACCCGATGCTGATATTGACATCGATATTCGAAGACCCATCCAGGGGATCCATGAGAAACACATACTTGCCCTTCGGAGCGTTTTTCGGAATTTGAAAGATATCGGCCATCTCTTCCGATACGATTCCAATGAGGTGTCCCGTGTGGGAAAGAATTTTAAGGAAGACCTCGTTGGCGAAGCGATCGAGCTTTTGAACCGATTCTCCCTGAACATTTTCGGTCCCCTGATACCCGAGGATGTCGATCAGTCCGGCCTGGTTGACCTCGCGAGAGATCACCTTGGCGACCGTGGCGATATCGGCGAGCAGGCCCGTAAAATCGCCCGACGCCTCTTTGTATTTCCGCTGTTGTTCAATCAAAAAACGGGTCAGCGTCGTTCCCAATTTCATAGTCAAAACTCCTTACTTGCTAGGACGTCCCGGCATTCCATTACGTCTTTGCGATTTGGACGGGACGCGCACCCTGTCGATCCATGTGTGTCACCCGTAGCTGGGCCTTGACATTATTTTTATCGAATGCCGCTTTCATGGCTTCAGCAATCGTCGCACCCCGCTCTGGATTGTCCGTCACGGCAAAGACCGTTGACCCAGCCCCCGAGATCGAGCACCCCAGTGCGCCTGCGGAAAGGGCGGCTGATTTGACTTCGTAGAACCCCTTAATTAAACCCGATCGCGCCGGTTCCGCAACCCGGTCATCGATCGAGCGGCCAAAGCGTTTGGCATCGCCCTTGGCCACCGCCCAAGAGATCATCGATGCATAAGCCATGTTCGAGATAAAGTCGGCCATGGGGATAGAGGCGGGCAAAACCGCTCTCGCCTCCCGCGTCAGTACGGGGAAATCCGGCGTGGCCACAACAATCACGGCCTCTTCGATCCAGCCGAGCGGGGACACTTCTTTCGTTTCCGGATGGCTCCAGGTAATACCACCCAACATTGAAGGACCAATATTGTCGAAAAAAAGTGCGCCGCTCACCTTCGACTCGGCCACGGCTGCGAGCGGAAGGAGCTCCGCTTTCGATAAGGCGCCTTCAAAAAGAAGATTCGTCCCAAAGGCCCCCGCGACGGCGCTCGCCGCGCTGCTGCCCAGACCGCTGCCGGGAATGGCCTTGTCGATAGTCATGACGAGACCCTCCCGAATTTTAAGACAATCGAGTACGGCTTGCGCCGCAATACCGGCCGTATTTTCCGCCGCTGCCCAAGGGAGCTTGCCCCCATCTCCCGTAATATTTTCGATGTGGATGCCGGGTTTGGAAGACCGTCGAAGGCTAAGCGTGTCTCCCATGTCGGCCAGGGCCATGCCCAAGACATCGAATGCAGGACCGATATTCCCTACGGACGCCGGCGCAAAGACACAGACCTCGGCCATTTTCTAGCCGCCCTCCCCGTCTTGATTAATCATATCGATCATCTGGCGCAGACGGCCGAAGCTTCTTCGATTGAAATGAAAGGTAATGTGAGGGAGCTTCAGGAGCGCCGGATCTTCGTCTTCGTCCGGCAAGGGCGAGGTCTCGACAATTTTGCCCTTGACGACAATATCGGAAAAGTCCGCATTCAATCGATCGAGTGTTTTTTCTTCAAGCCGATGGTTTAAACGCATCACGGCCTTCCCTTCGATAAAACAGGTCGAATGGTACCTACGATAGAACTTTGTAATCTCGTCCACGGCCTCATCGACGCGGTCGGTCACTTTAAATAAGTGAAGATCTTCGGACGAAATCAAACCGCGTCCGACAAAATCCTTTTCCACATACTCCCGCCACGACTTCCAATAGCTTCCTCCGGGAACATCGATAAAAACGACCGGCATCGGATCGCCCTTTCCGGTTTGAAGGAGGGTTAAGGATTCGAAGGCCTCGTCATGGGTTCCAAACCCCCCGGGAAAAAGAGCGATGGCGTCGGCTTCTTTAATAAAAAATAGCTTTCGCGTGAAGAAATATTTAAAGGTCATGAGCTTCGGATCGTTTTGGATAAACTGATTGGCCTCCTGCTCGAAAGGCAAGATAATATTCACCCCAAAACTACGCTCCCTGCCCGCGCCTTCCTGCGCCGCCCGCATAATCCCGTCTCCGGCGCCAGTAATCACCATGAAGCCGGCCTCGGCAATTTTTCGCGCGAATTCGGCCGAGTTTCGATAGCTCGGCTCGGACGGTTCGGTGCGCGCCGAGCCGAAAACACTAACTTTTCGAAACGTCTTGTAAGGCGAAAACATTTTAAAACCATAGCGTATTTCTTTTAAAGCCGTATGAATGATCCGGATATCTTTCTCGGTGACATGATTTTCGCTTAGCATGAGTGCCGTAATGATCATCTCTTTGATCAGATCGGCGTGTTCCGTTTGCCCGACGGCCTCTTGAATCAAGGCAAGGACTTTTTCTTGAAGTATTTTTTTATCCATTTCGCTCTGCTTTATACCAAATCTTAATGAAGAATGATAGCATTGTTCATCGATTCACCCGACTTTTCTACACCGTTTTTACGTTTCGTCCAATTTTGATGGCGGTTTTCTATCCTGCGCGGAAAACCCTATTTTGGGGGACGCGTTGAGGCTACGTGTTGAGGCTACGTAACGATGCCAAGGGGCATGATGGGACAAGGAGGACGAACACTTGGAAGGCGTCAAAAATAGTACCGAATGACCGCCGTAACGTGAAAACCGTTCAACTCCAGTCCAAGCGGAGTACCGGCGCCTCGCCCGCACCCCCCTTTTCCATCTCCGGGCGTACAACGATCTGTGATATTTTCAGACACCACGGCCGCTGTGGTGATGCGATCGCCGTTTTCCGGGATTTGAGGGACATTGAGAAAGTCGGTCGTCTCTGGAGGAGGGTCAGGATCGAGCGAAAAACTGGCGCGGAAATGCCGTTTGACCTTCACCTTTGAAGCTTCTGCGAGGATATAGTTCGCATTGATTCCAAAGGAGATGGATTCGCTTAAAAAATATTCCCCGCCGATGCCGAAACGAGAGGTAAATGCGACGCCTTGCGCTTCTGTCGAACTCACAGAAACAAAGCTCAAGCCCGCCTCGGGGGAGTTGACCCTCACGACAGAATCGAGCGTTAAATCGGCAATCGACACGCCGAAGAGTCCAAAGTTTAGAAACAGTCGCCCCTTATCGGGATCTTGAAAAAGATTGTACTTCCATCCGAGCCATATTTGGCTGACTTTCAGATCATAGGTCGCATTTCTGGGAAAAGTGCCCGGTGGGAGATCCTGTCGAAGAAACAAATCGATCTCGTCGCTCGCCTTCGATTCTCCGCTCCAAACCGACACCGTACTGACAAAAGAAAAGCGCTTTGTCGCCTCCCATTGCACATCGAGTCCGTAGGTCGACTTGCCAGAAATCGCGGGCGCAACGATGTTGCGTTTCTCCACGGGAAGCAGTCGGTTCCGCGGGAGCAGGTAATTCGGATCTTGCAGAATCGCTTGGTTGGGATCGCCTAGAATGCGGTTCAAGGTCTTTAAAGAAGGTTGATAGACCCCAAAAGTGTAGGCCACGCTTAGGCGGGAATCTTGGGCAGATCCTTCGGATGGAAACAAACTACTTAGAAACAAAATCCAAAAGAAAACAAAGGTGACGATAAGCTGGCTTTTGCGTTCCGGCCTCACGGTGTCTCGGCTCCGATTGCAATATCTGGGGCTTGGCCTCAAGTATTACACCGAGGCTGCGTCGTTTTCAGATATCTAACGATTATGCTCACTAAATATAAATTTCGGCTTGAATAAAATGACAAGACTGGGAAGGATGGCCAAGGCACCCAAACAGCTTGTCAACATCGCCAAAGGAACCAGGATGCCTTCCATATGAAGGTAATATCCAGTAAAAGCAAGCATACCATAACCCGACGAAACCGCCAGGGCATTGAAGACCACCGCTTTACCGGTTGTCTGGAGCGTGATACGAAGGGCCTCGGCGATATCGTTTTTCCGCCTTAATTCTTCGCGTAGTCTAAAAATAAGATAGATTTCATAACCTGCGCCGATACCCACCGCCATCGCCGTAATCGCGGCCGTGCCGATTCCCAGTCGAATGCCCGTTAACCCCATCACCCCGAAATTGATAAAAACAGAGAGGGCGAGGGGGACCAAGACAAAAAGGCCTCCGATAAGCGATCGTCGGACCAAGGCGGTCATCAAAAAAGTAATGGTGGCGATCTGAACGATGTTCCAGGCCTTGCCTTTGACCATTTCTTCGTTGAGGGCCACCACCACCGGCGAACTGCCCGCCACCCCGATCGAAACATCCAAGCTTGCGAAATCGCTATTTTTGGCTTCTTCCACAATCGTAATTAATCGTTCCGCCAAGCGGGTATCGTCTGTTTTTAAGAAAACCCAAACCACGGCCGCATCTTGCTGCGGACGCATCAGCCGAGAAAAGTCCGCCGGATTTCCGGAGATCGAATAAAGAAAAAGATATTGTGAAATCTCCGCGCGAGTATCCGGCACCCGAAGATAACTGGCATCGCCATGATTGATCGTCTGATTCATTTGTTTCATATAATCGACATAGGATTCCGTCTTTCCAACCTCGTCGATTTCTTCCAGCTTGCGCTGGAGCCGATCGATCGCCGAGAGGACTTCGGGTTCCTTCAGTGCACCCTCGCGTTTCGCTTCCAAAGAGATATAAAAGGTGGAGGTTCCGGAAAATTTTTCATTGAGCGCGCGTTCGTCCTGCCGAAGGACCGTCGTATCGAAAAACTGAGAACGATTACTGTTACTCACCTCCACTTGAAAGGTTCCGATCAGTGCAATGGCAAAGATGGCGGCCCCGCCGACTAAGATGCTCGTTCGCCCTTTCCCATTAATTTGGGCTGCCAACCAGCTTAAAAAACGGTCGAGGAGATCGGGTCCTCTGGCCTTGCTGCGTTTTCGAGAAGGACTCAAAATAGAACGGATGGCCGGGATAAAGGCCATCTCCAAAATCAATCCACTCAGAATGCCAAAAGAGGTGAAGAGGCCAAAGGCTTGGAAGGTCTTCAATTTGAAAGTAATGAGCGATCCAAAGCTCGCTGCGGCGATGAGGCCCGCGGTTACCATTGCGGATCCGGCTTGGGAAGTGGATTCGATCACGGCCGCATGATTGTCTCCAAGGCGTTCGTATTCCTCGTAATATCGTTTGAGTATCTGAACCGAATCGCCCGCCGTGATCGCCAAGATGAGAATCGGCGTCATCGAATTCCAAGGATCGAGCGGCGTCCCCGTCAGGCCCATCATGCCCATCGCCCAGACGACCGAGAGCAGGGAAGTGAGGAGAGGGATGACAAGGCCCTGCCAGGTTTTGAAAGACAAATAATGCAGGATGCCAATAATTAAAACAGCGAGAGGGAAAAGACCCACCAGCATCTGCCAGGCATCGGCCTCAAAATAAGAAAGGACGACTGGCATGCCGCCTAGATAGATGGCATGGTTTTCGTCTCGGTACTTATCCGCAATATCCTGTAGCTGGCAATGGATGAGGGAATCGGCGAGCCATCCTCCCGGCACAACTTTTTGCCATTCGCTGCAATTCGACTTCGGCCCCTCTTGCCATTTTTGCCAGCCTTCCTCTTGCGCATCGGGTGCGGGCGGCGCATCCGAACCTTTTTGAGCAGCCGCCGTCTCTTTATCGGCATCGGACTGGATATTCGAAAAGCCTTCAAAATCGGACGATCCATCGGCACCGCCCGTCGTGTCGCCAAAATATTCTTCCGGAATTTTATTCGAAAAATCGACGACCACCGCAGCGGCACTGCCATCCTTCGAAACCAGACTCCCAAGAAAGAGATTGTTCGAGAAGACTCGGTGACGTAAAGCCTTTAAACCCTCGGCGTCTGTGGGGACCTCTCCCATAAGCTGCGTAATATCGATTTCATCTTTGTTCCCCACGACATATTTAATTTTACGGTCTGCAATACTGACGACATTTTCCTCTTTAATGCCCGAAATCAATTTCACATCGTTCGTAATCGCTTTAATTTTTTCGAGGGTAACGGGATTAAAAATATCACCATTTTTATTGTGAATTCCGATGACCACAACACGGCTTCCACCAAAAGTTTCTTCAATTTTGTTGTTGAGTTGAACGTAAGGATGGTCTTGAGGAAGGATCGATTTCGGATCGAATTTCAGCTCGATATTAAAAATTTGAGAGAGGAAAAAAACAGTAATCAGGAAGATTAAAAAAATCACCAAGTAGCGAAATTTTACAATATTTTTAACAAAACTTTTCATAATACCTCTCAGTCATTCTACCGAAAATATTAAAAAAATCAAGCAATAGGGAAATATCTTCTGCCAATTATATAGTCTTTAAGAGTATAAAGCCACCGATTGGAGAAGGTTCTATCGAAAAGAATCAGCTCCCCTTAAGCGAAAATACGAAAGAGCCTTATCGCCTTATGTTGGCCCGCGTCTAATCCGACGGAAATTCAGTACGGCTGAGGGTATTGTATACTCATCAACAGGAGAAGTTCCGCATCATTCGTTGCCAAGCCCGCAATCCGTTAGCAGAAAAGAAGGAATTTAAAGAAAGGCTGAACATGATCATTTGTGTTTCCGTGAGGAAAAACCGTGGGAGCCTTGGAGCGTGAAGAAACTCGGTCAATGAATTCCCATTCTACCAAAGGGAAGGCTCAAGAAATCACTAAAATAGTGTCTGCCCGTATTTTTACCGGAAAGATGCCGAAAGACACCGGCATTTTAGGCAACGAATTTTTCGCCCGGGATTTGATCTTTGCCGCGAGCCCCGATGACATCACCCAAAGATTTAATGTGCCCCATCAACGTCGCAATCCACCAGGCATCATCAGCTTTGGCTCGGGGGCCTTTCCGGGCTATGACACCTTCAGACCAGGAAAAATTGATGATGATTTTTTTGTCCCCTTGCAGCTAAATTGGTACGATATTATTGACCGTTCTAAAACCCCACAAAACGGCCCGCTCTTGCGAGCGGAGACTATCTACGAACAACTTAACCAAATCGAAGGGCTCAAAAAGCCATTTTGAAGAAAAAGGAGGCGATCTGAGTGTGGCCTCTTTTTCTATGATTGCCAAAGGGGCCAGCCGCTGGATCATCGGGGCGGCCGCCGTTAAGATATTTGATGATTCAAAAACACTCGACCGATCGAGCAAGGCCCGGCTGGACGAATATCTCGTAGGGCAGTATCTCAAACCCAAGCAAAATCAAAACGACCCTTCTATTCGCAACGATGTCCCCTTTTCGGCCCTCACCACCTGGTATCTCTCCGGCTTGGATCACGAGGCGCATGGAAAAGGCATGGACATCTATAAGGACTTTTTTATGGGATCAACGCTTTTTCCAGAATCGATAGATAACCACATCAAGGACATCGTCGACCGGCTCAAAGAACTGGATGAGTTCGATGACAAGATTTTTATCATTACCGCCGATCACGGGATGACGGCGATGCACTACAATTTTACTACCATCCGAATCAATCCGGAAACACAAACGCCAGTACCTATACATCCTGAAGCATCTTGTAAGCTCAAGTTAGAGGATTTTGATGAATTTATACCCCAAGCTTCTGAAGGAGCCAACAACAATCTGCATATTTTTGAATGGGCGGAGATGATGAAGGAGTTGCAAAAGGCAAACACTGCGCTTGGTTACAGAGTGCTTGCACCTAGTAAGATAGCAGATATAGTGCCTCACCGCTGGTGCAAGAAATAGGTTTGATCCGGAGGGTGTCGTTGGAGATTTTGCGAATATCGTTGCCGCCTTTAATGGCACCATGGCCCATATCTATTTACGAAATACAGCGGGATGGCGAACCCTTCCTGAGTCTGCCGACTTAATAGAACTTGCTGAGGTTATGCGTCTATTCTACCAAGTTGAAAACATTGAAGAGGCTCAAAATGTTCTGGGCCTCGGGTGGGTGGAATATTTAAAGCTTAAGACAAATCAAGCAAGCCGCTTGGGTCAGTCCATCGATCAAATTCTAATTCGTGATGGCACGCAGTACAAAATCTTCAAAAAAATCTTCAAAGGATACAGCCCAAGCGGTGTGTTATTACCTTTTGAGACGATTTCCGCTTCCTCTCTACCCGCCGGGAAGTATGTAAACGGGACCTTTCGAGTAACGGAAATGAACCATGAGGAAAGGAGTGGAGATCTTGTTTTAATTATGAAGAGTGACAGCGCGGATGCAAGCCAACGCTTTAGACAGGTGTTTCCTGTAAGGCCTGGCATGGGAGTTTAAGCCCAAGCGACTCCTACGTGCCGATGATTGTCGCTTATCCTGGAGGAAATCGAGACACGCTGGATACCATCATTGGCCAGAGGCCTCCGATTGTAGGAAATTGGAGCATCACCGACCTGGTATTAGAGATGATTGAGAAACAGTACTGAACAATAAGGAGATTTGTCCCTATGAAAAATGGTTTAAGGGTTTTGCTGATCGTGCTGGTTTTCCCAACATCAGTTATGGCGGCCATTTCCGACTATTTAATTGAAACGGATATTGGCGATTTTATTGCCTCGAAAAATCCCTCAGAAGGCGTAGGGCGAGGAATATTAGCCGGTGCAGATCATTTTCGGTCTCGATCACGATGATGTAACATATCGGATTTCTTATTTTAACCTCCAAGCCGAGTTCGGTATTCGAGCCCAAGCCACCCAACACGCTGGATCTGAATCCGATCAATGGTTGTTGCATGAGGTGGAAAGAGGTTTTAGAGACCCAGATGTTTTAGATGCTGCGCCTGCCGAACATACCAGTATCAGAGAGATCAATGGGAATAAGATCTTTTTCCATGGAGCGGGAATAATTCGCTACCGATGGCTGAGCAATAATGTCTTCGTCAATATTCAATACAGCGTAATCAGTGGAGACAAACCAGAGCCGTTAGAAATCATCCAAGCCTACCTTGCCAAACATCCTTCTACAATCACGCTAAACAACGCGGAATTTCAAAGCACCACCCACAGCGAACAATGGATCAAAGACGAAATGGCGGGCGTTTGTGGCTGGGGGATAAATGGTTTTTACAAATCCAAACCGGCAAGGCCACGCAAGACAAAGCACTTCGAGAGGCTGTTGACCACATGAACAACTTCCTCGACTACCGGGAGAAATATTTTGATGTCAGCGGATTGCCAGTCAGCACTGCCGAAGAAAAGCAAGCCCTTTCCGGGTTTTTGGATTCTCAGAATGGCACGGAGATCAAGAACAAACTCACCGAATACAAAGCCTGGTGGGAAATGAATAAAGACAAGGCCATTGTGTTGCCTTGAGGAAAGACCGTGGGAGCGTTAGCGCGTTAAGAACCCGAGAGTGTTTGAGTGTGAGGGGGTTGTGGTGATTAAATCAAAAAATATGAAGTGGGCGAGCGAAACAAGCATTGGTTTTTTATCTTTCTACTTTTCCCCTCTAACACTCCTATGCTCCTACGCGTTCACGCTACTACTCTCCACCTTGTTTTTCCCCGTTATCGCATTCGCCCAACCCTCCCTAGAGACCGTGCCCCTCGAAGACATCCAGATTCTTAAAATCTCCGCTTCGGACGCGCGGGCGACCATTAAAACGCCGGACGGGGCGCTACATCTGTTCAAAGTCGGCGATCCCCTCGGCGCAGCGGGCGGCATCGTCGTCGAGATTGCCGAAGGCAAAGTCGTTATCGAGGAAAAGGAAGGCCGGGACAAGGAAAAAATCATCTTCCAACTCGAAGGAAAACATCAGCGCATCGAACGCTATCGGCGCTCCGGTTTCGAGCAGCCCCCCGCGAATGAAGTGGTCACTCAAGACGGGAGACGGTTTTTGCGGGAAAGGGAGTGAGGGAAGCGTTGGCGTGTTGCGAGTTGAGGTGATGATGCATATCAAATATCGCAGATGCACAAAAAAAAGCCCCGTCAAAATACAACGAGGCTTTTTTTTGATTCCGGCAGCGTCCTACTTTCCCATACCCTTGCAAGTATAGTATCATCGGCCCTGGAGGACTTAACTTCCGTGTTCGAAATGGGAACGGGTATGACCCCTCTGGTAAAACCACCGAAAAGCGATATCAAGTTACCAATATCGATCCTAATCCACCCCTCAACATAATTGAGTAAGTGTTCAGGCCCCGCTGTTTTTTCATTGAATGACAGCGGGTCTTTTTTCATTTAACAAGCAACCCTTTTAGAAACCCTATAAACCAAATCTATCAGAAGCAAATAATGGCGTTCAAGCCGCACGGTCTATTAGTACGGGTTAGCTTCACACTTCACAGCGCTTCCACATCCCGCCTATCGAACCTGTAGTCTACAGGAGACCTTCAGTGCCTTGCGGCAGGGAAATCTTATCTTGGGGTAGGTTTCCCGCTTAGATGCTTTCAGCGGTTATCCTTTCCGAACATAGCTACCCGGCGATGCCCCTGGCGGGACAACCGGCACACTAGAGGTCCGTTCAACCCGGTCCTCTCGTACTAGGGTCAACTCCCCTCAAATTTCCTACGCCCACAACAGATAGGGACCAAACTGTCTCACGACGTTTTGAACCCAGCTCGCGTACCGCTTTAATGGGCGAACAGCCCAACCCTTGGGACCTACTACGGCCCCAGGATGCGATGAGCCGACATCGAGGTGCCAAACCTCCCCGTCGATGTGAACTCTTGGGGGAGATAAGCCTGTTATCCCCGGCGTACCTTTTATCCGATGAGCGATGGCCCTTCCACACAGAACCACCGGATCACTAAGCCCTACTTTCGTATCTGCTCGACTTGTTGGTCTCGCAGTTAAGCTCTCTTCTGCCTTTACACTCGATGGCTGATTTCCGACCAGCCTGAGAGAACCTTTGGGCGCCTCCGTTACCTTTTAGGAGGCGACCGCCCCAGTCAAACTACCCACCAGACATTGTCCCCGATCCCGCTTAAGGGACCCAGGTTAGAACGGCGGAAGAATAAGGGTGGTATTTCAAGGTCGGCTCCACAAAAGCTAGCGCCTCTGCTTCAAAGCCTCCCACCTATCCTACACATACCCACCCAACGTCCAGTGTCAAGATATAGTAAAGGTGCACAGGGTCTTTCCGTCTTGTTGCGGGCACCCGGCTTCTTCACCGGGACAACAATTTCGCTGAGTTGCTCCCCGAGACAGTGCCCCATTCGTTATGCCATTCATGCAGGTCGGAACTTACCCGACAAGGAATTTCGCTACCTTAGGACCGTTATAGTTACGGCCGCCGTTTACCGGGGCTTCGATTCAAGGCTTCGCCTTACGGCTGACCTCTCCTGTTAACCTTCCGGCACTGGGCAGGCATCAGACCCTATACGTCGTCTTTCGACTTTGCAGAGTCCTGTGTTTTTGGTAAACAGTCGACAGGGCCTTTTTACTGAGACTCTATTTTGCTCCAAGAGTAAATCCTTTCACAAAATAAAGCACTCCTTTTCCCGAAGTTACGGAGTTAATTTGCCGAGTTCCTTAGGGAGCATTCTCTCAAGCGCCTTAGAGTTTTCCTCCTACCTACCTGTGTCGGTTTGCGGTACGGTCACCTTAATTACTCGCTACGAGGCTTTTCTTGGCAGTATGGGATCGGCCCGTTCGCTCTATTATGGAGCTCCCTATCGCCTCTCAGGATAGTGTTCCGACGGATTTGCCTATCGGAACTCCCTACAGACTTGGACCCCGAATTCCAACTCGGAGCGGTGCCTACCCTTCTGCGTCCCCCCTTCACTGATAACGCAATTACGGTGGTACAGGAATGTTGACCTGTTTTCCATCACCTACATCTTTCGATCTCGGCTTAGGGACCGACTAACCCTGGGAGGATTAACCTTCCCCAGGAAACCTTAGGTTTATGGCGAAGACGTTTCTCACGTCTTTTATCGCTACTCATGCCGGCATAATCGCTTCCCATGCCTCCAACTATCCTCACGGTTAATCTTCGACGGCATAGGGAATGTTCCTCTACCATTGTTAGTATCCGAAGATCTTAACAATCCGCAGCTTCGGTAATAGACTTGAGCCCCGTTACATTTTCGGCGCAAGAACACTTGACCAGTGAGCTATTACGCACTCTTTAAAGGGTGGCTGCTTCTAAGCCAACCTCCTGGCTGTCTAAGTATTCCCACAACCTTTTCCACTTAGTCTATTTTAAGGACCTTAGCTGGCGGTCTGGGTTCTTTCCCTCTTGACCACGGATCTTAGCACCCGTAGTCTCACTCCTGAAATAAATGTTTACGGCATTCGGAGTTTAATTGGGTTCGGTAGACGGGTAAGCCCCCTAGCCCATTCAGTGCTCTACCTCCGCAACATAGTTTTCAAGGCTAGCC